>JAEEGK010017145.1_pt1 | contig 15830 bp, 19 predicted proteins | sample 8958771 | NCBI WGS metagenome assembly JAEEGK01 (sample SAMN16246547, study PRJNA631951) | gut metagenome | biome: gut microbiome; feature: rumen; material: SC-attached | host: Bos | place: Iran: Karaj | collected 2018-10
TCCATCCGATAAAATGCAAAAAGAATTTTAAGCAATAAAGCCATCAAGGAAAAAATGCAAAAAGAAATTTAGCAAACTCTTGTTCGACTCTCTATTGCAATAAAAATTATAAAAAGTGATAAATTATACATAGAAGAAAATAAAAAAGCATCCAGGAGCTTTTATAATGGATCATAGTCAAGTAGATAGATAAGTATATAAATTTAGTCGTTATGGTTGACAAATTTAGCCGTTTGCGGTAGGATTACTGATGTAGTACAAATTTAATATAGAAAGAAGGTGATCAAATGGTAAAAGTAAACATTGATAATAATTTAGAAACTGTAGAATCTGAAATAGATGGACCAGGTTTTAAAATTTTTTCAGAAATAACATTATTAATATTATATTCAATAAAAGAAAATCCAAAATTATTAGAAGATATTAAAAATGTTATATTAACTATTGATTATAGTATAGAATCAGATGTTCCATCAGATAAATTGATTGAATTTTTCACCAATGCTTATTTTAAAACAATTAAAGATTTAAAGAAGGAGTTATTATAATGATAAAAAGTAATTTGATTAGTAATGATAAACTTAAATCTTATACTGTTGATTTTTCTATTACTGGTGAAGAACATAAAGTAATATGTGAATATTTATTTGTTCTTTTTAATTTAGTAAAAAATGGTGTATTAGAAAAAGATAGTATAGATATGTATAGTGAAATTATAGAATTAGCTATAAAAGAAGGTACTAATTTTGATGAATTTGCATCTAGAGTTATATATACTTATTTAAAAAGCAAGAAAAAAGGTGATTAAATGACAAGAATAGAAGCTTTAAGAAAGTTAGAAGCTTATATTAAATGTATAAATATTCAACATAGTGAAGATTGTGATTATGATTGCAGTAACTGTAAATTAGGTCTTGAACAAGGAAATCATTTTTTAATTAATGAAGCTTTAAAAATGGCTTTTAATGCATTACAAGAAGATTTATATAATAAAGCTACTATATTAGAAAAGCTTGAACAAGCAAAAAGAAAAAATGATCATGTATTTAATCGTTATAATAAATATTATGTATTATCATTAGAAAATTATTATAATGATGTTGATAATATTTTATGTGATTTGATAAAGGAGTTTAATAAATGACTAAAAAAGAAGCTTTAAGAAAGTTAGAAGCTTATATAAAATGTATAAATATTCAAGATAGTGAAAATTGCGATTATGATTGTAGTAACTGTAAATTAGGTCTTGAACAAGGAAATAAGTTATTAGTTAATGAAAGTTTAAAAATAGCTTTTGATGCATTAAAACAAGTTATAGCAACTGAAGAATTTGCAAAAACTGGTTCTCTATATAGCTTTAATGAAGCTATGGAATTAATAAAGAAATATAAAGGTAGGTGATTAAATTTGTTGCTTTCAACTTCTGATTATGGAAAATTAGTAGGATTAAGTTCCAACACTATAAGACAATATATTAGAGGGGGAATGCTAAAAGGTACTAAAATTGCTAATAGATGGTTAGTAGATGACCAGGAGAAAATACAATATAAATATATAAGTCTAAATAATAAAAGAAATTATATTGATAAAGAATAGAATTATCATTATAATAAAAGATAGCAATATGCACAACTAAATATTTGCATCTAATAATTTTAAAGAGAAAAGGAGATAAGCAATATGATCAAATTAGGTAAGCAAGCATCAAATTCTGAATTGTTAGAGGGAAGGGAAAAATTACAAAAAGATTTTGTATGCGAAAATCCAGTAATTCTAGAAAATGTATTACATGGTAATAATCCAGAAGATGGAACTGAATTTTTAACAGCTTTAGTTACTACCCTTGATGGAGTAGAAGCTTATGTAAGAATTCCAGCTACTTCTATTGATGTATTTAATGAGATAACACCAGAAGATGTAGAAAAAGAATTTTCTACTGGTAAGTATTATCTTTATATGGAGAAAAAGAGAAATAGAAGAGATACTAGAGATTACTATGTTGCATGGATTGAAAAACAAAATTAATTATTTTCTTTCATTTTGGGGATGCTTTTATAGCATCCCTTTTTTATTCAATAGAAGAGTCCAGCATGAGAAAAGACTAAAGTCTTTTGTGCTGGCTCCTACATAGCAATTATTACATAATTGCTACATTAAAGGAGTTAACAATGACAATACAAGAATTAAATTTAAATCAAAATATAATTACTTTAGAAGAGGCTTTAGAGCTTTATTATTTTAAAAATATAATATGTACTATAAATAATGGAGAAATTTTATTTATAAAAGCTGATAATGGAGATTAATTAAATGAAGAAAAGACAATACAAAAAGAATAATACAGATAAATCTAAAAAATTAAATAGTGTTAGAGCTTCAAAAAAGAAATTTCGAGATAGTAAACATGTAAGAATTAAGTCTAAAAAAGTAATTAGAACTCCAGAAGAACGAGAACAATTATTATTAATTGCATCTATTCAATCTAATGGTAGAAAGATTAATTATAGGTTAAGAGAAATAGAGAAGCAATATGGAAGTAAAGAAATTTTTGCTAATAAAGAATTTTTGGAACGTGCTAGAGCTTTTGACATGGTTACTAGATCTAATTATTTAAAGCTGGGTGAGAAATTTTTACAAACTAAAAATAATACTCAATTAAAAATGATTGATTATTTATTAAAGAAACATTTAAAACATAAAACTAGTAGTAAAGCTGGTATTAAAGAAGTAGTAGATCAATTAGTTAGTAATATTGGAAGAAATTTCAAATTTACTACAGATCAAATATCTAAGTTACTAGAAATGTTTAGAAATGAAAATTTAAATCAAATTTATAAACATATAGATCCGTCAGAATTCTGGGCTATTGTTGAGGAAGCTGAAAAAAATGGTACTCCAACTAAAGAAAGATTCTTAAGATTAATAGAATTCTATGGTTATAGCACTAATAATTTAGATTTTAAAGAAGCTCTAGAGGGCTTTTATGTTTATATGTGGGGATCAGAAAAAGAGGAAAAAGAACAAGCATTTAATAAATATTACTCAGATGTTGATCCAGATGATTATACTGGGGAATATTTTGTATAAAAAGGGGATAATATAAAGATGCTATACTATAAAAACTATACTAGTCATGATTTTGAAATAAAGGGGAAGAAAAAACAATATGATAGTACTATTTATACTTTCGATATAGAAACAACTTCATTTATTATAGACAAGAGAAATAATAATATATATCCAGCTGTTGATTATCTTTCATTTAAAGATATAAAGAATTGTGACGAATTTATAGATTATGGAAGCTGTATGTATATATGGATGCTGGGGATTAATGAAGATGTTTATTTTGGTAGGACCTGGGAAGAACTAGATGATTTTTTAAATATGATAAATAATGTATCTGGTTTAAAAAAATATTTTTTCGTGCATAATTTATCTTATGAATTTCAATTTTTCAGAAAGTATTTTAAAATTGGTAAAGTTCTTTCCAGGAAAACTAGAAAAGTAATGAGATGTACTATGTTAGATTATAACATCGAATTTAGATGTACTTATTATATGTCAAATACTTCTCTAGAAAAATTAGCTGATGATTATGATCTTGATATAAAAAAATTAACTGGTAATTTAGACTATGATAAATTAAGGAATCCATTTACAGTATTAGATGATAAAGAATTATCTTATTGTGAAAATGATTGTTTAGTAGTTTATAAATACATCATAAAAGAATTAGATACTTATAAAGAATTAAAAAATCTACCTCTAACTAGTACTGGCCATGTTAGAAAAGATTTAAAAAGAAGGGTTCTTTATAATAGATATTATACTTCTGTAGTTAGTAAAGCTGTAAATACAAATCCACATATTTATAATTTACTGGTGGATGCTTTCGCTGGTGGTTATACTCATGGAAATTATTATTATGTAGATGAAATTTTAGAGGCCCTAGAATCATATGATTATACTAGCTCTTATCCTTATGTAATGGTTACTCACAAGTTCCCAATGACTAAATTTAGAAAATGTGATTTACAGTCATTAGATGATTTAAATCCACATTTTGGTTATTTACTTGTTTTACATATGGAAAATGGAAGGTCTAGCTATTTTAATACATTTTTATCTAGTTCTAAAGTAAAAAATTTGCGTGGTGCTACATATGATAATGGTAGACTAATAAAATTTAGTGAGTGTGATTATATATGTACTGATATAGATGCTAAAATAATTAAAGATTGTTATAATAAAGATGGAAATTTAACTATTACTATTAAAGAAGCATATTATAGCAAATTAGGATATTTACCTAAATCACTAATTAATTTTATTCTAGATAAATATGAAGATAAAACAAAATATAAAAATGTTCCTGGTAAAGAGTCCGTTTACGCTTTAGCAAAATCTTTATTTAATTCTATTTTTGGTATGACAGTTACTAATGAAATTAGAGCTGATGTAGAATATTGTGATGAATGGATGCCAGAAAGAGATTTATCTAATGATGAAATTATAGAGAAATTATTAGAGCAAGAAAAAAGAGGATTTTTATCTTTTTCCTGGGGTGTCTGGGTTACAGCTTATGCTAGAAATAATTTAATTCGTAATATTATGAAATTAGATGAATACGCTGTTTACTCTGATACAGATTCAATTAAGTTATTACCAGGATTTAATAAGCAAGTAATAATTGATTATAACAACTATGTAAAAGTAAAAATTAAAAAAGCTAGTGATGATTTAAAAATACCTTATGATAGATTCCAGCCAGTTGACTGTAAAGGTGAAAAGCATTTATTAGGATTATTTGATCATGATGCTAGTTACACAAAATTTATTACCCAGGGTGCTAAAAAATATGCTTATGAATATATTGATAAAGATGGTACTAATAAAATGGGTATAACTGTATCTGGTGTTCCTAAATGTGGAGTTAAGTGTTTATCAAGTTTAGAGGATTTTAGAGATGGTTTTACTTTTACATATGATGTAATTAATAAGCATATGATTAGTTATATAGATGAGGACCAATATATTAATTTAGTTGACTATCAAGGCCATGAATATTTAGTTAAAGATAAATCTGGTGCTTGTTTATTACCAACTAATTATACATTAGGTAAATCAGAAATTTATAATATATTAGTACAATCAAGTGATAGATCTACTTATAAAGTAGCTTAATTTGTCGCAATTCTATTGAATTGTGACTAGTATTGAATTTTAATTCAATACATTGGGAAAGGTGGTGTTAATGTGAAGAGCTATTATGATATAAAAGATTTATTATCAAAAAATTGTTTATATAATATTCTTTTTGGTAAACGATCTAATGGTAAATCATACCAGGTAAAACTATTAGTTTTAAAAGATTTTTTAGAAAATGGAAATCAGTTTATATATCTTAGAAGAACTGTAAACGAGATTAAAAAAGAGCTAGTAGAAACTTATTTTGATGATATTGATATACAAGAATTAACTAATGGTGAATATACTGGAGTAGCTGTAAAAGCTAATAAATTTTATTTATCAACTATTAATGATAAAGGTAAGTTAGTACTGGGTAAGCAAATCGGTTTAATCTGGTGTTTAGTTCATTGGCAAAATTACAAATCTATGGCATTACCTAAAGTTAGAAATATTATTTTTGAGGAATTTATGACTTCTAGTTTTTATTTATGTGATGAACCTAAAAAGCTAGAAAATATTTATTCTACTGTAGATAGAAATAATAATATTGTTAGGATGTTTTTAATAGGTAATTCTATTAGTAGAATTAATCCATACATTGACGGCTGGAATATAAGAAAAGACTTTAATAATATTAAAATCGGTCAAATTAAAGTAATAGATGTAATAACAGCTAATGGATCTACTAAATCTATTGCAATAGAATATTGTAAAAATCAAGGTGGATCGGGTAATTTTATCGCTTCTAATATGATTGATTCTGGTGATTTTGAGGTAGAATTACAGCCACTATTACCAGGATCATATAAAGATTATAAAGTTAATTATCGTTTTGTATTTCAATATAAGAGCTTTAAATTTATATGCGAATATTTATCGAAAGATAAAGATACTTTATTTTTCGTATATCCTAAATATAACTCTATAAAGAAAGATACTGTAGTAATAGGTGATCAAATAGAGCCTAGTATTTATTATCAACGCAATATATACGATTTAAAGACCAGGAATAAAAGACTAAACCAATTACTATATACATTTTCAGAAACAAATCTATTTTTTTCTGATCACAGAACTGGTACAGAATTTAAACAATTAGTAGATTTTTCAATTAGAAAGTAGGTGGTTTAAATGAGTATTTTATTATTATCAATCTGTATTATATTACTTAATGCGAATATATTTTTAATTAGAAGGGAAATAAAAATTTTGAATTTTAAGATTGAAAAACTAGAAAATAAAGGAGATTTTAAAACATGGCAAGAATAACAAGCACAATATATTATTATAAGAATATTAATTTATCAAGGGATTATTCTAATGTATGTGATGGTATAGACTTATCTAATTTACAGCCTTATTTAGTATATATAGATACTAATATTAGCGTAATAACTCACGATATAGAAACTGGTTCTTTTAGAATTAATAGAAATATTAATGATTTAAGCTATATAAATTATATTGCAATTCTTAATAATTCTAATGATAGAAACCCTATTTTTGCTTTTATTACAAACTTAAATTATATAGCTGACACAATAACAGAAGTATCTTTTAATATTGATTTATTTTCTACATATTGCCAGACTCTAGATTACCAGGATTGTTATATTAAGAGAATGACAGTTAATAATGATAGAAAATACTTATGGCTTCAAGATGAAAATTTACCAGCTGGGGATTATGTTGTAAATTCAGCTCTAGAAGATTATACAGTAGATTGGAATTATGGTTATAGTGCTGTTACTAATGAAACTGGTGTACCAGTAGATGGTAAAGTATATGATAAAGTATATAGTGTAGCTGAATTTCATGGATATTCACAATATGGACCAGTTACAGAAGCACTACAATATTTTAATTCTAATGATAAGATTGATAATGTTTGTGATGTACTTCAATACCCTAGAGAATGTGGAGATACTACAGCTGGTAATGATATACATAGAGCAGTAGATGTAAAATATATAAATTTACCTAATTCTATAGATGGTTATGTACCTAAAAATAATAAGCTTTTCAATTTCCCATATGTAAGATGTTTAATAGTAACTTCTGATGGTGATTCATTAGAATTAAAACCAGAACTTTCTACAGACGTACAAGGACGTATACAATATCGTAAAGATGTAATGGTAGTTCCTATTGAACAAATTGTTATTACTGTAGGACAATATTCTGGTTATACAGCTAGTAATAATAAATTAGATAGATTATTTATTACTGGTTTCCCTCAAGTAACCTGGTCTAGTGATAATTATAGAGCCTGGTTAGCAAGAAACAAGCCAGCTAGAGATTATCAAAATTTAGTAATAGGTGGTAAATTAGCTTATGGAATAGCATCTAATAATTATGGGCCAGCTTTATTAGAAGCTGGAGAAATGTTAGCGAATAGATTTGTTGAGAATCAAACAGCTAAAGTAACTAATGACCAGACTATACATAAGGGATCTAATCTGGGTATAGATGTAGCTACAGATACTTTTGGTGTTATTAGCTATGTACAAACTATTAAAGCTAAAGAAGCGGAATTAATAGATAATTATTTTAATGCTTTTGGTTATGCAATAAATAAAGTATCTTATTTTAGCCCTTCAAGAACTAGATTTGATTATGTAGAAACAGCTGGTAATATCTTTAGACGTAAGTCAGAAGGTGCTGGAGTTCCAAATTTAGCTATTGATAGACTTAATTCAGTAGCTAATTCTGGTATTAGAATCTGGCATAGTATAAGTGAATTAAATCGAGGTAATTTAGTTGATAGAAATAGTATTAGGTAAGGGGGTTTAATTATGTGGCATGCTAAACCTAGTGGTGGTTATGAATTTGATTCTAATGAAGCAAAAGCTAATATGTTTGAATTTAAAAATAACCTAGAATCAGAATGGAGTATTTACGCTATAGCTGGAGCTTTAGGAAATATAGGGCATGAATCCTCTTTCAATCCCTGGAGATGGCAAAACGATACTGTAAATTATGATGCTGGTTATGGTCTAGTTCAATTTACACCAGCAAGCGGATATATTAATGGCCATCCCAATAGAGCTAATTTATCTACGTCTGGAATTACTCCAGGAGCTTCTCCAGATGATGGTGCTGATCAGTGTGCTGTATTAATTAATGATGGAATGGATAAATATTCTAATCGTCAAAGATATTGCCAGTGGTACAATGTAGAACAATTTTATCCATTTTCAAATTTTAAACAGATAAATAATCTATATGATGCTTGTTTAGCTTTTTACTTTAATTATGAAGGAAATGCTGTAGTAATTTATGGTACACCAGAACAACAGCAAGCCGATTTTGCTATTAGATATGATACAGCTAGTTTTTGTTATGAAGTTCTAACTGGAGAACCACCAGAACCACCAGGACCAGGACCAGTACCATCAAGAACAATAAAAAATAATCTAATGAAAAAATATATAAAATATGGATTTTTCTTTTAGGTGTGCTAACTTCTTTAGAAGTTAGTGCTAAGTATTGAACGTTAGTTCAATACAGAATATAAATATAACTAAAAATAGCTAGTGGATTAATTTCCACTAGCTTATTTTTAACAATACTAAAGATACTATATAACTAAATCTAAATCATTAGTATTATAGCATATTAAATATCTATGTCAACAGAATTATATTAATAGATAAAAGCACTAGAATTTAATCTAGTGCTTTTGTAACAATAAAATATTTTTGAGATCCATCTGGACGGGTTAAAATAGAAAATTAGATTTTAATGAGGGGGAAAATCTATTTCTATATTAATTATATAAAAATTTATGAATTTGTCAATTAATATTACCTAGTTCATAAATATTCATCACAAAATCAAACCAGGTTGATTTTTCACCATTTGAATTATTACCATACAATTTAAAACCAATATTACTAGCACTTGAATTAACAAGTAGTGTAAATGGTTGTATAGAAGTACCAAAAATTGGTTCATTACTTCCATTAGGTTGATTTACTTCAATGCTTCTTTGAACTTGATTATTTGATAATATTTCTAGTTTAAAATTAGCATTCATGGAATCAACCCCACCAGTACCACGTTTATATACACCCCAACAAACTAGATACATTTTACCAGCTTCAATATTAACTTCTGGAAAATCAGTTAATGTATTAATTTTTTCAAGATATGAAGTAGACAATCCATAAAATTGTTTCGTCATTGTGTATTTTGGTTCAAAACCAGATCCACCACCCCCACCAGCATCAATTTCAGTTTTAATTTTAGAGCTTGACCAGGTTTTTGTAAGAGATTCAGTAGAATCATCAATTTCAGCTACATTTTCAAGTCTTTCATTAATTTCAGCTATATCTTCATTAACTAAAGTCATATTATCAGATAATTCTTTTTCAACTCTCCTGGAAAGACGATTTACAATTTCACATTCATTTTTAGTTTCTGACATAATTTCACCTCCTTATAATGGATTGAATTTAAGGATTTCACCAATATTAGCTGTATCACCAGATACTTCTAAATATGCTATTGCGTGAATTGTTTGACCAGCTTTTAAATAATAAATAGGAGATGCAACATCAGTTCCATCACCAGCATAATCTTCAGCAGATCCAATTATAACACCACTAAGTAACGAACTACCACCAATAGACATTACTATATATGCTTTATGTAATAAATAATGTATCTGATAATAACCATCTGAAGCTACTGTATAATTAATTGTTAAACGCTGATTATTTACAGTTCCAGTTTCTACTACAGTTTTTGAAGAAAAATCAATAGCACTAACACCTAGTAATGAATTAATTTTATTAGATGAATATGTAGTAGTTGATCCAGCTGTAGTATCATTAATACTAGCTTTAGCAGATATTTCAGTATTAATTTTAGAACTAGACCATGTTTTAGTAGTACTAGTTACAGTATCATCAATTTCAGTTCCTGGTTCAATACCAGAAATTAAATCATTAATCTTATTACTTGAATATGTAGTAGATGCACTAGCTACATTATCATTAATACTAGTTTTAGATTCAGCTGTAGTTAATGCTTCACTAGCTGTAGCACTAGCAGTATTAGCTGTACTAACAGCATTACTAACACTAGCTTCAATTACATCAATTTCATCATTTTGAGCACCAACAGCAGTATCTATTTTAGTCATGTTGTTATTAAATGTGACTAAAAGATTAAATTTATCATTAGGATCACTAGTATAAGTACTTAAATTTATGTTAGGTGTATTATTCATAATATTAAACCTCCTATATTATATATTTGTTAAAATAGATCTAGTCATTAAATCAATATTAATTGCACTTTCATTTAGGTTATCAATATCAATAGCACTAATTTCAAGTGCATCAACTTCTACAGCCGATAAACTTTCTGGGCTTCTTAACAATCTCCAGAAGTCATTAATAGCAGTTTGTAAACTTTCGTTATTACCAGAAGCTGGATTATATACAGTAGGAATAGAATCTGGTAATTGATTTATTTGATTCTGTAAATCATTAGTTATCAATGTGTATTTAGCATCTAATAAAGCAAATTTAGAATCAGTGTAATTTTTAAAGTTTAGAATTTGATCATTAACATAATCTTCTAATTCAGTAACTTCTTCTCTAAATTGTTCTAGAGTAGTATTTACTAAAGCAATAGCTTCAGCAACTTCAGCTCTTAAATCAGTAGCTAAATCATTAATTTCAGCTTCTAAATCAGCTCTTAAATCAGCTACTTTAGTATCAATATAAGCAGTTAATTCTTCCTGGATAGTATCTAACCTAGATTGCAATTCATTAACTAAAGCAATTAAACGATTATATTCTTCTTCCATTTCTTCATATTCATCAAGTAAATTATTAGCTAGCTCTATTGTATCATTGACTGACTCAACGATTTTACATAATAATTGATAGTATGTTACAGCATCAAAATCAGCCTCAATAAAAGGAAAATTATTCAAGCTACAAATATTTAGAAATGGTATTTTCTTATAATTACTCATGTAACCCCCTTTCTATTCTACTATTCCATAGAATAAAATATTTAATTCGTCAAAAATCATTTTATAAATATTAATCATTTCACTATTAATCTTTAATAGTTCTGATCCAGTAATATATCTTTCTCTAGTAATTTCTCTAGTGTTATCATCTTCTGTAGAACTTCTAGAAGTATCACTAGATGTAGAAGTATTTGTAGTATTTCCAGAATCTTCTGATGTAGCATTACTGGTATTATATGTATAATCAGATACATATTTACCATCCTTTACATCTTGAATTTCATTTTGTGGAGTATCGCTATTTCTATTATCTACTTCTGTTTCAGTAGAAGATTCTGTAGATGTAGTAGTACTAGAATTAGATTGATTGCTACTTGTATTAGTATTAACTGTATCACCAGAATAAATATCTGTTTCTGATTCTGTAACATTGAATAAATTGTTATTATAATACAAGTTATCAATCATAATATTATATGTAGGCATTATAATATTTAATTTATCATCAAGTGCTAATTGAAATGCTAAAAAAGTTTCAAAACCTATTCTTCTCATTATAAAGTGTTTTAGAATCTTAATTTCAAATTCTTCTCGATTTATATTAGCACTTAATGGATAATTAAAATTAAAAATTCTAGCTCTAGTTAAAGCTGGTAATTCATTAATTTTATGTTCGTAATTGTCCATCATTTGCATAAATGATAATAATGTAGCTGGTTTCATATTAGCTTTATTATCAAAAAAATTATAAAACATTTCTATCACCAACTTCCTCAAAGTCATTTAAATCATTAGTATCTGGAATATCATCTACTTCTGAATCTGGTTCTTTATCATAAAATTCTACTTCTATAGGAGCTAGCAAAAAATCGGAAAATAAATAATTTATTCTTTTTATAGCTTCTTTTCTAGGTCTGTATCTATTAAATCTATTTGCAATACATCCGCCTTGACTAGCTATCATTTCATCCCTAATCATCCTTTCCTTTTTTTGCATTGATAAATTTGTAATACCTATTAAATTTAAGGCTTCTGACCATAGTCTATCAAATTCAACTCTTAAATCATTAGCTATATATGGAGCTGGTGTTAGTATTACATCAATATTATCTACATTTAAATTATCATAAGCAATAATTGTATCAACACAAGCATCAATATCAGAAGTTACATCTTCCATAGTTCTTTTTAACTCTTGTGGAGTTTGAATTATTCTAGGTGTCTTTTGTTGACCAATGTTAATATCCATAATTCTTCTAATTTGTGCTAGTCTTTCACTATATTGTTCTAGATCTAACCACAATGGATATTTACCATCATTATCATAAATAATTACATATTCTCCAGGATTTAAAATTCTAGATCTAACTCCATTTTTAGCAATACATTGAATTTTTATAGGCTTATTATAAATGTCTAAAGGTCCAATATTAATATATGGTAGAGCTACTAAACCATTAACAGCTTCTTCATAATAAACAGCTACAGCACCTTTTTTAAATAGGCATTTATTCATATATGAAACATCTATAGTAATAGGTAGATTTTTAAATACAAAAACATTTTCAGCAAGTGTAGAAAATATTCTTTTAAACATACAAAAAGTATTAAAGTTATTAATTTGTGAATATTTCCTTTTTTTACTCAAAAAATCACCACCTTTAAAAATAGGCTAGAATATATTTATTTATATTCTAGCCTTGATTCTTTAAGCTACTGTAATAGTAGCAGTACCAGTAACACTAGTATCAAATACAGAAGTAGCTGTAATTGTAATTTCAGTACCAGAAGTTACATCTGAACCAATTTTTACTACTCCAGAATTATTAACAGTTACACCTTCTGTTTCTGTAGAATATGTAACAGCCTTATTAGCAAAACCAGTATTAACTACTGTAGCAGTTAATTTAATTTCCATTCCTGGGCTAACTGTAGCAGTTGCTGGAGATAATGTAATAGAAGTAATTCCAGGAGTTACATCCGCTGTATAAACATTAGCCTGGGCAAATGGAGAAGTAGAGAAAACACCCCATACATGAAGGAAATGATTATTTTTCATTGTAGTAGGATTATAAAATTCAGTAGCTTTAGTAGGAGCACTATTATCTAATGAATATAAGTAATCCATAAAGAAATCATCCGCAATTAGTACAGCTGGAATTTTTCCTAGTTCGGTTAACTCAGCTTCAGTAAATGGTACAAAAGCATCACCTAATACTTCTGTCAATCTTTCAGAATCAAAATTATCAAAACCATCAACTAAAGCGTGACGAGTTTTAAAGTCGGCTTCATCCTTGAAAAAGCTAGTAGCTAATACTTCTGTGCTTAACTGTGCATCAAATTCTGTATTAATCAAAAGAATCTGGCTAGAAAAATCAGTTGCTCTACTAACACCAGCTGGATTATACTTCCTATTTCTAAAAATAAATTTATTAGAAACATCCTTCATTTTAGAAGCTCTTTCTCTAGTTGTTAAAGAATCAAAATTATCTATTTCTGTACTTGTTACAGTACCATCTACAATACGTCTAACAAGCTGATACTTATCAATCTGGTATTTATCATATTTCCATGATTCATACATCATAGCTATTGATTCTTCTACTTGTGTCCACAAATCATCCATTTCAAAAGCCATTAACCACTGATTATCACTAGTAGTAGTCTGATAGAACTTCTGGAAATTCAATTCATGGATATACTGTAGCATGTTTGGTACTACATTAGTTAAAAATCTAGTAACATTATTAGCATTTTCGTTATAATCGAAAACATCACATAGATCATTAATTACTTCTCTAATTTGCTGACCAAAATTTAAAGTACCCTGGTTAGTAAAAGATTCCCAGGGATTATCCCAGTAATTTCTTTTAATGATAGTAGCACCAATTAAATTAATTGTATTTAAGAATGCATTTCTATATCTTTCGTTATTAATAATAATTTTTCCATAAGGCTTTATAGATTCACCTTGTACTGGTAAATCAATATTATCTCTTAGTTCTGGAGTAACATTAATAATGTAGCTTAATAATTCAGCATCATTATTTACTTTTAATACACTATTCATTGCTTTTTTAGCCATATTTATTCACCTTCCTTTTTAAATTTCTTTAATATCAACAACTTCTTTTTCTTCTAATTCTGGTACATCTTCCTTAGTTTCTTCTTCATCTTCTTCTGAACCAGATAAAAATCTAGCCTTGTATCTTTCCTGGAGATCAGAATATTTTTCTTTTAAATCTTCTAATTCTGTATTATCTACAGCACCTTCTTCTGAAAATGAATCTTCTACATCTTCTAAAAGTTCAATAGATAATTCTGGATCAGTTACTTTTTCAGAAATTTTAGTTTTTAGTTCTTCTTTACTTAACTTCATTAAATTCACCCCTTTATTAAATTATTCACATATCAACAAAAATAAAATTAAATTGTTGATAATTCTATATTAATAATAAAATTATAATATTTAAAAGTCAATAAAATGTGTGCTAACTTCTTTAGAAGTTAGTGCTAAGTATTGAACTTTAGTTCAATACAGAATTAAAAAGAACAGCTGTTTTTTGTATTTAAACAAATAACAACTGTTCTTTTTATTTTTACTCATAAAGTAAGAAGATAGAAAATATTTTAGAAACAATCCACTATAATTATTATATATTATAAAAATAGAAATATCAAGAATAAAAAAGGACATCTGTTTTTGTATTTAAACAAAATAACAGATGCCCTTTTGAGAAATTATAATTTTAAGTTCTTTTTAATTATATAACATAAAAATAGAAATAGCAAGAATTAAAAGGTGTGCTAACTTCTTTAGAAGTTAGTGCTAAGTATTGAACTTTAGTTCAATACAGAATTTAAAAAAGGTTTATCCAGGAATCGAACCTGGTATAGAAACTGCCTATCTATATGATCCATGTAAACGGAACTAATTACAATTATCAATAAACCTAACTTTGCTGGTGGGCGTGCATTCCCACCAATACTTGTTAATGCGCTCGATTAATATGATACTTTGCAAATTGTATTCCGGATATAATACAATCTATACTTGTATCATTATACAAAATTGGAAACATAGGTACTCACTTAGATTTTGAGGGGGGTTGTACAGAACGTACAAGAATAAATTATGAAGTGAGTACTTTTATATCCTACCGCAACCGACTAAATATGTCAACCATAACGACTAAATTTATATACTTATCTATAGATCCATTACAAAAGCCCCAGAAGCGATTTTAATTTTTCTCTATGTATAAATTTACGTTTGTAATTATTTTATCTTCATAGAGAGTCGAACAAGAGTTTGCTAAATTTCTTTTTGCATTTTTTCCTTGATGGCTTTATTGCTTAAAATTCTTTTTGCATTTTATCGGATGGATTTATTCTTTAAATAAGTTTATGAATTTATCAGCTGGTCTTTTTATTCTTAAATAATTTTATATATTAATCGGCTGGACCTCTTTTGTTAAATAATTTGAGATATCGGCACTCGTGATTGTGTACTTAAATACTTTTATGTAAAAATCCGCTTGTCCATTTTTTGCTTAAATCTTTTTTTGTATTTTTTGGACATGCGTGCCTGGACTCGTGGGGGAATACTAATAGTAGAGAAAGTATAGTATCATATCGCTACTTT
>JAEEGK010017146.1_pt1 | contig 15829 bp, 13 predicted proteins | sample 8958771 | NCBI WGS metagenome assembly JAEEGK01 (sample SAMN16246547, study PRJNA631951) | gut metagenome | biome: gut microbiome; feature: rumen; material: SC-attached | host: Bos | place: Iran: Karaj | collected 2018-10
GACCAACTGGATTTCAAGACCATCTACGGATCCGCGAAGCAGGGTTGGATGTCCACGGACTGGCGCAAGCCCGCCGGCGACATCACCGCTCTTCTGGACACGATCCTCACGGAAATCCCCGCTCCGGCCGTCGTCGAGGGCACGCCGCAAATGCTCGTCTCTTCCCTGGAGTATTCTCCGTACGTGGGCCGTATCGCCGTGGGCCGTGTCACCCGGGGCAGCCTGAAGACCGGCATGCCGGTGTCCCTGTGCAAGCGCTACGATATCGTGGAGAAGTCCAAGATCAAGCAGGTGATGGTGTTCGAGGGCCTCGGCAAGGCCAATGTCGATGAGGTCCAGTGCGGCGACATCTGCGCCCTGGTGGGCATCGAAGGGTTCGAGATCGGCGACACCATCGCCGACATCGAGAATCCGGAGCCGCTGCCTCCGATCGCCGTCGATGAGCCCACAATGTCCATGCTCTTCATGATCAACAACTCTCCGTTCTTCGGCAAGGACGGCAAGTTCGTGACTTCCCGCCACATCAAGGAGCGCCTGGAGAAGGAACTGGAAAAGAATCTCGCCCTCCGCGTCAAGCCGGGCCTGAATGCCGATTCCTTCGTGGTCTATGGCCGTGGCGTCCTGCATCTGTCGGTGCTCATCGAGACGATGCGCCGCGAGGGCTTCGAGTTGCAGGTGGGCCAGCCCAAGGTGCTGGACAAGACCATCGGCGGACAGCGCTGCGAGCCGATCGAGGAACTTTCCATCGAGGTTCCCGAGCAGTTCGTGGGTGCCGCCATCGAACTTTCCACCCGCCGCAAGGCCGCCCTTGTGCGGATGGAGCCGCGCGGTGACCGGACGCTCCTGGAGTTCGAGATCCCGACGCGCGGCCTGATGGGCCTGCGCTCGAATCTGCTGACCGCCACCCAGGGCGAGGCCGTCGTCGCGCACCGTTTCAAGGATTACCAGCCCTACAAGGGGGATATCGAAATGCGCATCAACGGCTCCCTGGTTTCCCTGGAGACCGGCGAGGCCGTGGCCTATTCGATGAACAAACTGCTGGACCGCGGCCGCTTCTTCATCGAGCCCGGCGAGGAGGTCTATTGCGGCATGGTCGTCGGCGAGCACACCCGCGAGCGGGACCTGAACATCAACATCTGCAAGACCAAGAAACTCACCAACATGCGTGCTTCGGGCTCCGACGAGAAGGTCGTCCTGCCTCCGGCCATCAAGTTCTCCCTGGAGGAGGCGCTGGAGTACATCCAGGAGGATGAACTCGTGGAAATCACCCCGAACCACATGCGGATGCGCAAGATTCTCCTCGATCCGCTGGACCGGAAGAGAAATTCCGGTACGGATGATTGATTTTCGGAAAATTATTTGTACCTTTGCAACCCTTAATCTGTTTTTAGGCGATGGACTACATCATTCCTCTGAATGGATGGGCGGCCGGAGAGCGGGAATACCGCTGGAAGGCCGATACGAAGTTCTTTCAACAGTTTGACAATTCAGAGATCCTTGACGCCGCTGTCGAAGTGGAGGCAAGAGCCGTCAAGTCAGGGCATTACATCGGCGTGGACCTGGATATCCGGGGGCACGTGACGGTCGCTTGCGACCGATGCCTGGAAGACTTGCAGCTCCCGGTGGAGGCCCACCCCGCTTTCAGTGTGAAGTTCGGAGAGGAAGCATCCTCGGAAGAGGAGATGCGGGAAGGTTCTCGTGAGATCCTTTTCCTGAGCGCTTCGGACTCCGAGCTGGACCTGAGCCAGGCCATCTACGACTACGTCTGTCTCTCGCTGCCGATGCAGCGGGTCCACGCGGAAGGGGAGTGCAACCCCGACACGGTGCGGTTTCTGGGTCATGAGCCGGTGAACGAGGAGGCTGGAGAAACGAACAGCCCGTTTGCCGCGCTGAAAGGACTTTTTGACGGAAAATAAAACAAAATAAAGATAAGTAACTATGGCACATCCGAAACACAAACTCTCCAAGCAGCGGAGAGACAAGAGAAGAACGCACGACCACGCTGCGGTCCCGACCCTCAGCGTCTGCCCGAACTGCGGCGCCACGGTGATGTATCACCGCGTCTGCCCTGAGTGCGGCTACTACCGCGGTCGTCAGATCATCGTCAAGAGCGCAGAGTAATCTCGCGCCGGAACCTTCCGGCTGCCCGCGCGGCCTCATAGTTCAACGGATAGAACGGAAGTTTCCTAAACTTTAAATAGAGGTTCGATTCCTCTTGGGGCTACGAAAATGCCAGGCTTGCAGGCCTGGCATTTTCGTTTTACCGCAGCGCGTAGCTGAGGAGGTAGGTCTTGAAGGCGGGGAAGGTGGCGGAGAGGGGGACGGATTGCTTGGTCCCGCTCAGGAAGGCGGCGAGGCGGTCGGGGAGGGGAACGTCGGCGCCGGTGGCGCGGGTGACGGTCTCCTGGAACTTGGCGGGGTGCGCCGTTTCGCAGAAGAGGCCGGTTTCGCCTTCCTGGAGGCCGTCCTTCAGCGCACGGTAGCCGCAGGCGCCGTGCGGGTCCAGGAGATAGCCGGTTTCCTCGTAGCACTGCCGGATGGTGGAGATGATCGTTCCGTCGCCCACGACGGCGCCGGCGATGTCTTTCCGGATGTCCAGCCAGTTATGGTTGTACAGGTCCAGGATGCGGGCGAAGTTGCTGGGATTGCCCACGTCCATCGCGTTCGCGAGGGTGCGGATGCTCAGGGCCGGGGTGTACGCGCCCGTCTGCAAGTATTGGAAGAAGACGTCGTTCCGGTTGTTCGCCGCGATGAAGCGGTGGATGGGCAGGCCCATCCGCTTGGCCACGAGGGCGGCGCAGATGTTGCCGAAATTCCCGCTGGGCACGCAGACGACCAGGCGGCCGGCCTTGCCCAGGCGCGCGAGCTGCGCGTAGCCGTGGAAATAGTAGAAGGACTGCGGCAGGAAGCGGGCGACGTTGATGCTGTTGGCCGATGTCAGCCGCAGGGCGTGGCGCAGGTCGGGATCGAGGAAGGCGGCCTTGACCAGCGCCTGGCAGTCGTCGAAGCTGCCGTCGACCTCCAGGGCGGTGATGTTCTGCCCCAGGGTCGCGAACTGCGCCTCTTGCACCCGGCTCACGCGTCCCCGGGGATACAGCACAAAGACGTGCGTGCCCGGGACGCCCAGGAAGCCGTTCGCGACGGCGCTCCCGGTGTCACCGGAGGTGGCGACGAGGACATTGACATTCCCCTCGTCGGTAAAATGCCCCAGGAGACGGGCCATGAACCGGGCGCCGACGTCCTTGAACGCGAGCGTAGGCCCATGGAAGAGTTCCAGGGCGTAAATCCCTTCTTCCACCGGCACGGCCGGGCAGTCGAAAGCGAGGGTTTCCGCGACGATGCGGTCCAGCTCCGCGCGGGGAACGTCCTCGCCGAAGAACGCCGCGGCCACTTCCTGCCCGATCTCGACGAAAGAGCGCTCGGGAAGGCTTTTGATCCAATCGGCGGAAAAAGCCGGAATCCGCTCCGGCATGTAGAGTCCGCGGTCTTCCGCCAGACCCTGGACGACGGCCTTCGCGAGGGAAGCGTCCGCCGCCTGATGTTCTGTACTGTAATACTGCATGTTAGTAGGCGGTCAGCCGCGCGCCCCGGTTGGAAACCTTGACGACGTAGCACTCGTAGGGGATGTCCAGGTCGGAGAAATGCTTCTCCATGATGGCGCCGGCGCGCTGGGCCTTCTCGTAGCGGTTCGCGAGGGCGAAGACCGACGGGCCCGAACCGGCGATGTTCATCGCCAGCGAGCCGCTCTGGAGCACCTTCTCGCGCAGCTCGTCGAAGCCCGGGATGAAGCTCTTGCGGTAGGGTTCCGCGATGGAATCCCGCATGGAACGCCCCACAAGGCCGATGTTGCCAGAATACAGGCCGGCCACCAGGCCGCCCACATTGCCCCACTGGGCGATGGCGGCGTGCATGTCCACCTTCTTGGGCAGGATGCTTCGCGCCTCTTTCGTGGACACGACCAGCTTGGGATGGATGACCGCGCAGTAGAAATCGCCCGGAACGGGCAGTTTGATCAGGTCCAGGGGCTCGTAGCCGCGGATGAGGACGATGCCGCCCATCACGGCGGGAGCCGCGTTGTCGGCATGATAGCCGCCGCTGGCGAGGTTCTCGCCTTCCATCGCGCACACGACCACATCCTCCTCGGAGAGGGGGCAGCCGAACAGTTCGTTCATGCCGAAGGCGGCCGCCGCGCTGGACGCGGAGCTGGAGCCGATGCCGGATCCCGGATAGATCTTCCGCTTGATGACAACGTCCACCTGCGCCCGGTTCCCGGTCATTTCCAGGAACTTGCGCACGACGGGGGTGATCACGTTCTGTTCGATGTCCTCCGGCAGGGGGACGCCCGATTCATTCTTGATCGTGAGCCCGTCTCCCTCGGAGACGCTCATTTCGAGGACGTCGCCCACTTCGTCCAGGGCGAGGCCCATAATGTCGAATCCGCACCCGAGATTGGCGATGGACGCCGGTGCGAACACTCTTACCGTTTTCATAAGCAGTGCTATTTGTCAAGTTCAGGGAAGACGGACGTCTTCCGGGGTCTCGTGCAAATATAATAAATAAATTTAAAAATTTCGCTAAAAAGGCCGTTTTTGGCAATTATCAGCAAAAAATACTATCTTTGAAAAGTTTTACGTCCTATCCCCATGGCAGAGCGTCTCACATTCAAAGGTTGGCTCCGAGATTTCGTGAACAAGTTGCTACCGGTCGTCACGGGTATTGCAATCACCTTCACGTTGCAGGGAATTGTCAACCGGTCACACGAACGGAAGTCCGTTCGGTCTGCGATGGAATTGGTCCGTACAGAACTGAAGTCCAATTTGCATGACATCGATCACTTGACCGACTTCTTGAAGCAGGAAGTGATTTCCGCCCAGTATCTCTCCGACCATCAGCACGATCTCGCATCCTGTCCGGCGGACATCGTGAAGTATCATAAGGGCCAGGTCAATGCCTATGTTTCGCTCGCACTCAGCCAGAATGCCCTTGAACTGCTGAAAATGTCCTCCCTGTTTCCGAAGGTGGGAGACAACGACCTTTCTATGGAGATCATCCGCGCCTATGACGCCTGCGAACTGCTGCAAACGGACATCAACCGCCATTATTCCAAGTCCGGCGACCGGGTTCCCTGGCTGCTTCTCAACGACATGCAAGAGTACACCCTGGATCTCCAAACGGCGATTCAGGCCATCGACACTTTCCTCACGAAACGTTAATATTCAATCTGATAGTTATGAAAAAGCCCACAACAGCTTGCGAAAAAGTGATCATCAAACCGCGTCCGCCGAGAGATGCCTCCCAGGAGGGTCCGGTCGTCAATCCGCCTGCCGATACGACGAATGCGCCTGCGTTTGAACCTGCTGATGACGTGGCTGAAGACCAGCCCGCCGCCGAGGAGGAATAAGCCATGAAACAATCCATCAAACGGCTCGTGACCGCCCTGTTCGCGGCCACCGCCCTGCTTGTCGGCTCCGCCGCGAAGGCGCAGGACGCCCCGCCCGCCGGCGGTTTCAAGAACGCCTACCTGAACTTGAACAAGTCCGGCAAGGTGGTATTGACCTACACGCTCTGGAAAGACCAGATCGGCAAGGGCAAGTACACCCTGGCCTTCTTCTGGGCTTCCTGGTCCGACGAGGCCCGCGAAGAGGCCGCGACCGTGCAGGCCATCTACAAGAAATACGCAGGTAAGCTGAGTGTCCTCGGCGTCACCTTCGGCGACGAGATCCAGGACTCCATGGACGCCATCCCGGAGTGGGGGATGACCTTCCCCCATATCGTCTGCGTGGAAGACTATCCGCCGGACGGTCTCTTTGATTTCAGCAGCGTTCCTTTCATCGTTCTCCTGGGCCCCGATGGCTCGCCCGTCGCCACTGACCTCCGTGGAGAAGCTATCGAGGAAGCGGTGAAGAAAGTTCTCTGATCTTTCTTACGCACAAATACAAATGAATGCGGCACCTGGGGAGGGTGCCGCATTGCGTGTTCAATTTGTTTTGATGGGATGATGGGTGTGTTTTATGTGGTTATCTTGAATTCGTCTTGGAATCGTCGTAGCGGACGTTGTTCGTCACAACACCGGATTTGAAGATGTTCGTGGCCTTGCTTTCCGCGTGGCGGATGAGGACGTCGATGTTGTCTTTCTTCTTGTTGCCGAAGGTGAAAGGATTGACGATGCTCATCGTGTTCGTGTACTGAGGGGCGGTCTGGGGATCATAACTCCAGCTCCAGGGCTCCTCGGTGATTCGGTAGACCACGTCCTTTTGTTTGGTCGTGGCACTATCTCCCTCTCCTTCCGTCACGTCAATGTTGGCGGGCAATCCAATGACCTTCACGATGGGATCTCCGGTAGTACCCTTCCGCTTGGTAACGAAGACGGTGGAGACATAATGCCAACCTGTCAGGGTGGTGACATTGACGTCACCTTCGGGAAGGATGGCTCTCTCGATCTTGAACTTGGCGCTCTCGCCGTCACTCAGTCCCGTCTTCGTGATGTGGATGTTCACCGGGAGGCTGACGGTAGGGCTGATGTAAGGAACCAGGGCATTCTGGTCACCGTCGGTGATGAAGATACCGGAACCGCTCGCATTCGTCGCCACGTTCGGGCCGCCCACGGCGTCGGGATTCATCTTGATGGGGATCATGATGATGAGCTTGTAGCCCTGGTAGCCCTTGATATTGGCAGGATCCGCATTCTCCGCGGCGGTGTGCTGGGACGGATCATAATTGTCCTTATAGATCGGGCCGCAGAAGCAGCTGCGGTAGTCGAAGCCTTTCACCTTGATCTCCCGGGTTCCGGAAAGGGTGACATTGACGTTCGCATCCACCTTGATGGGATCTCCGGTCGGCGTGCCGTTGGCATTAAGCACCTTGTAGGTATATTCGGCAGGCGTATGACCCTTCAGGTATTCCTCTTCAAATACGTACTTACCGTTCTCCATGTGATCCAGTTTTGCGAAGAAAAGCTTGACGACGCTGGAAATGTTGTCGGTATCCGTATCATCAGGAAGGATGAAACTGTTGGAGACGACGTCCACGTTCGCTGACGCGGCGCTGAGGACCGTGGAGGAACCGCCGGACTGGTTGGCGATTTCCGTGAATACGGCCGTCAGGTCGACGGTGTCGCTGGTCGCATCCTTGTAGAAATTCAGATTCTTGTCGAAATCGCTGCCGGGAGAAGTCATGCTCGAGGCGCTGGGGGCGTTGGAAGACATATAATTCATGAACTTCCAGACGTTGGAATTCTCACCATGGGTCGTGGAGAACAATCCCACCGTGAACACCGTGGCGCCATACCCCTCGACGGTAGAGGTCGCGGGATTGTCCGCGGTCTTTGCCTTCAGCGCCTGGGTGATGCCATAATTATAAAGCGTATTCGTCTGTTGACCCGAGTAATAGGGTTCACCATCGGTGAACAGCACGACCGTCCGGGAGGACCCGACCTGTGCATAAGACCCAAACTGCGAGTTGGCTTGCTCGAGTCCCAGATCCTGACGGGTACTGCCTGCCAGGACAATCTTATTCACTTTGTCTTTCAGTTCGGCGGCCTTCCCATTTCCAAGGTCTCCCACATTCAGAGCATTAACGACAGAAGCGCTGCCAGCGAACGTGACGATGGAGATGCGGTTGCCCAGGCGGCCTCCCTCCCTCGGGTGGTCATTGGTTGCATCCTCGTACTGATCGTTGTGGTCGATCACGTCGATGAAGGCGTTGACGGCGGTTTTTAACGCATCAATTCTCTCCTTCTGACGATAGTGGATGAGAGTACCAGTGTAAAGAGTTGCGCTGTTGGTTGTGACGCCGGCGGGCCGGCCGGTGCCGGCTACGGTGCCATTGGGGTTAAGGTAGTACTTGGTACCACCGTCTGTGTAGTACAGGTAATACTTCGTGTTGTTACCGCTCCCGGTGGTTTCTGTTCCGATCTGCTTCCGGTTGGCGGCATTGTTCTCAGCGCCCGGGGCCAGATAATAGAGGTTGCTCTTGTAGTCGTTGATCCATCTATAAGTGAACGGTTTGGCGCTACCGGCACCATTGGACGAGTTGATGTGGTTGAACACGTAGTTGACATCCTGGAAATAGCCCATGTCGGAACCTCTGTAGCTGCACATGGAACTCGAAATGTCCAGCACCAGCACGATGTCCGCAGGAACGGAAGTCTGGACAAAGGTGGCGTCACCCGTTGCGAAAGACTCCAACTTGATCCAATAGGTACCGTCCGACTGAGGCGAGGAGATGTTCTTGCTGTATCCGAAGCTGGCGCCGTCATCGACATGGACTCCGTTGTCCTTGGGCCATTTGAGAATAGTGCCGTGGTTGGGATCCGTGATCTGTCCGTTGATAGAGTATTCCCCGTATGTGGCATCTCTGTTCTGGGCGCCGGCCATCGGAGAAATGGCGAGCAGCGCCGTGGCGGTGAGAATGATGCTATATAACTGTTTCATTGTGTTTCCTCCTTAATTTGCAGATTTGATGACAGGCGTTTCGCCGAGGGCGCGATACCAAGCTTCGGTCCAAGTATATTCGGTACCGTCGAGCTTGACGGCCGAGATGGCCTGCGTAGCAATCTCCAGTTCGAAGTGCATTTCTTCCGCATCCATTTCATCACCGGCTATCGCAGCCCCAGGGACTATCGCTGTTTCATAGGACGTGAAGAGAGCGGAACCGGTAGCTGCGCCAGGGGCGACCACGCTGGTATAGTAATAGTAGCCGTCTTCGCATAACTGCCAACCATTGAGCGGGTTGTCACCTCCGGTCTTGCTGTACCCCGGAAGGCCCACGAAAAATCCGTGTTTGCGGTCTTTGTTCACGAATTGGTCTTCATACCAGCTCTCGACCACGTACAACTTGTTAATCTCGTCGGTGAAACCGAAGACGGGGTTGTTGTTCTTGTCGAGCCACTGGCCCACGATAGCGGCGCGGATGAACGCCTTGGTGTTGCCCGTGTTCGTGATGGTGACACCGGTCTTAGTGGCACCCTTAAAACCATTTTCCGGGGTGGCGCTTTGAGGAATCGTGACCGTATCGGAGATCTTCACGTTCACCTCGTCCAGCTTGAAGGTATAGGTACGGAGCTGGCCGGCCTGCCAGTTGGAGGCGTGGAGGCTGGTGAGAGGAATCTCCATGGTCTCATCCTTTTCGTTCATCGTATATTCGATCTTGAGGATGGCGCTGGAATCCTCCGTGCCCTGGGGAATGAGCCAGAAAGTATAGGAGGCGTCGGCCTTGTTCAGGTTCTGGCTGACGCCGGCGCCGAAGAAGGAGTTGGCGAAGTTGTTGCCGGCGTGGGTCGTGGCGTCATAGGTGACCAGATCGCCCTCCTGGTAGGTCTGGTAGATGGTGTTCGGCACCTGGACGGTCGTGGCTTCATCGCCTTCCCCGACGGGGGTTTCGACTTTCGTGACATCCAGGTTGCTCCAAGCCACCGTGCGGGGGCTCGTGAAGGTGAGGGTGCCGGTGTTCTTCAGGCCGATGAAGGAGATCTTGTGGATCTGGATGTTGGCCAGTTCGGCCGTCGTGTTCTTGATGGCGAACTTGATGCCCGTGAGCGCGTGGTACAGCTTGACCGGAGCGCCCTGCGGATAATAGTGGCCCAGATACTGCTTATGGTTCATCTTGATGCCGCCGAAGATGATGTCTTGCTGCGTGGCCGCTGTGGTGGGAGAGGTGTAGCTCGCTGTCACCACGCCTGCGTTGTAGCTCAGGTTGCTCACGCCGTTGGCCGTCATGTTCGCAGGCATATAAAGGTAGAACTGGACGTCGGTCGTCTCGTCCTCCCAGATATTCACGTCATAGCGGTGCTGGTAGGCCCAGCCGTCGGCGCTCGGTTTATCGTCCAGGCGTGCGTAGGAGGCGTCGACACCGCCGGCAGCGTCCGTATGGACACCCAGCTGGTCCTTATAAAGGTAACCGACATTCTCCGTATAGACAGGCGTACCCCGAGTTTCCGGGGCGTTGGAATCAAGGTCCACAATCGCTTCTTCCAGGAAGAGGTTGAGATCGTTCACGGTGCCGAGCGGGATGGACACACCCTGTTTCACGGAGCTTACAGCTTCGGACCGGGTCTCAGCGCCCTGAAGGGTAAAGGCAATCTCATTTTTGTCAGCGGATCCTCCCCGGAAAGACTGTTCCTGCTGGCAGGAAACCAGGGTGACGGCGGCCAGCGCCGCCAGGTATGCTTGCTTTCTCATAGGTAGGCTCTGTTAGTATTCGAAATACATTTCGCCGCCGGGCTGGTCGGCGCCGGTGACTTCGGCATTGATGTTTCGCGTTTCATCCACCTGCAGGAGCAGGCGTGCTGTTGATACCAGCAGCGCTTTTTCGATCGCCACATCCGTCGGAACCGACCGAGGAGCGTCGTAATTTCGCTTTGTCTCGTTTCGTTTCATAAAAATATTATTAGCGATGCAAAGGTAGCTCAGGAATTTCAAAAAATTATTAAAAAATTTTATCAAAAATAGACCACGCTTTCACTAATCCGCTAAAGCGCCCACTGGAGGCGCCCAGAACGCGATTTCGGCCTAAATGCCTTGCTCTAAGGATGATACATTATGAACGAAATGTGAAAATGCAGTCGCTCCCCAATTTTGAAAGTCTCAAAAGAAAGGGAAAAATGCTAAAAAACGGCCAATTTGCAATCGCGCGTCACGGCCATCAAATAATGACCAATACGACGACCTGTCGACCATAGGCACGCAAAGAGTGTCCGGCGGCCTACCGGAAGATCGATTCGTTTATATAATAAGGTGTAGAATCGACAAGAGTACGCAATGGAGCGTGTTCAGAGCAGGAATTATAGGGTTTTATCGCACACAAGTGCGTGAAGATGAAAGAGGTGTATTAAATTTTTTAACAATGAGAAATCGGTCATTTTTTACAAATTTTCTTGCAAGAAAACTTTAAAAGCAGTAATTTTGTCAGTTGAATATTGTGCAGAAACGGGTATGAGCGGGCGATTCATGTGCACTTCGCATAACAGGCATTATGCGTAGATGCACGTAACATATTGACTATAAACGCTTTAAGAAAGCATTGAGACGAAAAGAGATTAATTAAATATAACAAACTAATGAAACATCGGAACCAAATGAAAAGGACTTATCGTTCCCCTCTGTCCTTACCGACCGAGGTAGCATTCGAGCAGGCCTTGCTCGTGACGACGACCCGTCTCACCGAGTATGTCGACGAAGCCCACAACATCAACGCCGAAATCGACGGCGCTGACGAACCCGGCGGCGAAATGTATTTCGAGTTCTAACCGTTAAAAATGTCAGAAATGAAAAGATTTATTTACGCTTTGATCGCAGTTGCCGCGACGCTTTCTTTCGCGGCTTGCAACCAGGAGGAAGACATTGCTGGCGGTTCCAACGGCAAAAACACGCTCGCCCTCACGGTCGGCGCGGCTACCCGCTCCGAAGCCGGAATGCCCCTGATCCGCAAGGGCGCGAAGCTTTCCATGGGTGATCCGATCGAGGGCCAGGCCCTCTGCCTTGAAGAGACCATCACTTCCCTCGACGACCCCACTTTCTTCTCCACTCCCGAGACGAGAGGCACCCCTGTCTATACGGAGAACTTCGCTACCATTTCCGGCGGCTCCTTCAAGGGACTTGCGTTCCAGGACGGTACTTTACAGAACGTAAATGCGGCTGCGGCTACCTATCCGAAGGGCAAGTGGGCCGATTTCACGAAGAATGGCGAGGTCTGGGAGCACAGCTATGAGTGGGATCCCTGGTACGACCAGGACGCGCTGCTGTTCTATGCCAAGATGCTGACGGAGGACCCCGATCCCTCTCATGCCGGCCAGCCCATCGGCGTCATTGCGACCAGTTACCGTTTCCTGAATGACGATACGGCCGGCCAGCGTCTGACTTTCTCCTATCGCTCTCCGTTGAGCGCCGAGGAGCAGCAGGACATCCTCTTCGCCGCCCGCAAGATCACCAAGCAGGAGGCCAAGAAGGCTGTTCCGATCCTGTTCTATCACGCCCTCACCGGTGTGAAGTTCGCGACGGGACATTCGAATGACACCAGTGCCAAGACGTACATCAAGAGCGTCGCAATCTCCGGCATCTACGGCTATGGCAAGTGCACCGTGACCACGACCGCCGAGGGCGGCGACTATGTCGACATCGCCAGTAATTATTCTTCCGCCAGCGCGGTCAGCTGGGATAAGAGCTTTAATGGCGTGAACGACGCGGATGCCGTTTACTACCAGGAGTTCCCCGAGACCCCCGTCACCTACACCGGCGGCAGCTTCGGCACCGCGGGCAACTATCCGAGCAGCTTCTCCGCGGCCGGCAACAAGAACAACCTCAATGACGCCGACGCTTCGCTGACGTTCTGGTTTGTCCCTCAGACCCTTACGGACGCCACCCAGATCGAGATCGTGTTCGAGATCGAAGTCGGCGGCAAGCGGAAGGAGTACACGAGAGTGGTCAAGGGCACCGATCTCAACAACATCGACTGGAAGGCCGGCGAGCTCCGCACCTATACCCTCAAGGCCACCGAAGTCGACGTGAAGATCGAGGACGAGGTCCACGGTTTCGTGAAGGACAATGTCGTCATCACCAACACCGGCAATGTGGAAGCCTTCATCCGCGCGCACATCTCCGCGAACTGGTGGGGCAAGGCCGACGGCGTCGACGGCATCGCCATGGGTTACAAGTCCAACGATGACGACACCGCTCCGCTCGAGCCGATCGACTATGTGGATTCCTGGCAGATGGTCGGCACCACCGGCGACAACTACGGCGGTGTGTTCACGGGCCTCCCGGGCAGCGCCAAGTGGGTGCACGCCAAGGACGGATACTTCTATTATGTCGATCCCGTCGCCCCTGGCGAGCCGACCGGTTCCCCGCTCTTTACCAAGTATGAGCTGGTGACCACGGATCATCCCGTGCCCGTCATCTGGTACCTCTCCACGAACAACGGCCTCGTGAAGTTTGACAAGGTTCACCTTGTGATGGACATCCCGGTGCAGGCAATCCAGGCGAAGAAGAACGCTCAGGGTGAATTCGTCGGCTATAAGGATGCCTGGGCAGAGGCCGGCGTGACCGTCGTGACCGAATAATCCTGCCTAGACAGCAGATTAACGAATGAAAAGACAAAAGGTTATGAAAACGATTCATAATTCTTTGATGGCCCTTGCGGCCTCTCTGCTGCTTGCCCCTGCTGCCTATGCACAGACTGATACCCCGGTTCAGTATCAGCACGAAAAGTACGCTCTGGAGAACGGCGTTGGCTTCAACAAGTACCTCGTTTCCCAGACTCCGAACGCGAACAGTGAATACACCCTCCGCTTGGAGACCTTCGTCACCGGCAGTGTGAAGGCGACCGCCATCCCCACGGACTTCGTGCTTGTGCTGGACGCTTCGGGTTCCATGAAGTATGACTACCGGCCGGGCAACGTGACCATGCCCAAGAATAGCTTCGATACGAACTGGTCCAAGGTTTCGCCTTATTTCCTCAAATGCGAAACGGATGATGAATATTCCCGGCTGAGCATTTATTATGGATATAAGAACGGTTCTGTCGGCTCTGCCGGAAGTGGCTCTACCGCCACCGCTTCAAGCCGAGTCGCGACCAGGTCTTACTATGCGCTTTTCGCGGATGAGAATAAGACAACCAATTGCAGCTTGTACTATCACGTGGAGAGCACCAGCAATGCAGGTTACTACAAGATTTTCCGCAGGATGTTCGATGCGGCTGACGGCCATCTGCTCGAAGGACCGGCAGATCCGAGTACGGCATCAGAGACTGCTTGGAAAAAATACTCCGGGACAGAGCCCACCGGCACCCCGACGACGTTGTCTGCAAGGCCCGCAACTGTTTATTACAATCTGGCCATCAGACTCAAAGACAACACCATTAAGTATTTGAACGGAAACGGTTTGAGTGATACGCCCTATAATGCCACGGCCACGAACACTATCATGTTCGTCAGTGATGGAAACCTCTATCGCATCCAGCGTCGTGGCGAGGCCCTCATGGAAGGCGTTCGCGGTTTTGTCAACATGGTTACCGCTGAGAATCTGAAAGATCAGTGGGCTCCGAACATCCCTGCCAGGCATCAGATTGCCATCGTCCGATTCAGCGGTGATTACAATGCCGACCATGTCGAAGATATCGATTATCATCCTAGCTACAGTACGGCCACGCATGTCTTGAAGGATTTTACCGATGTCAGAGACTCCACGGCTTTCAATACCAGTGTGAAGGATAAGTATATCGTCTCGGGTAGCACTTATACGGATTTTGGCATGCGTCTCGCCCAAAAGCTGCTGACCAGACTGGAAGGACAAACAGGCTATAATTCGTTAAATACGGGCGGTGGAGTCAACCGCAACAAGGTCGTCATTTTCTTCACCGATGGCGAACCTTCCAGTTCTAAACATAGCGGTACTACCAGCTCTTCATTCTTCGGAACCGTCACTCCTACTTTGAGAGATGGAAAAATCGTCAAGCAGGTTGGCGTGGGAAAGATCAACGGCCGGATTTACTGCATCGACCTTGCGATGACCTCTTCCACCAAGGATTTCTTGAAGCACCTTTCTTCTAATTATCCGAAAGGTGACGCCAAGGTAATCGGTGGAGGTTATAACGCTAACAACCTTACAGGTGTTCAGGTCCCTATCGACCCGGACCAGCATGTGGGAGAAGGAGACGCATACGAATTCACCCCTGCGGAATACGAATTCCTCAAGGATGAAGAACCGAATTACTACAAGGACAGCGATGACGGCGACCTTTCCAGTGTGTTCGCCAGTATCGCCCAGGGAAGTACCGGCCAGCAGGCGGGTGATAAACTGGTCGTCATGGACGTGATGTCCGACAGCTTCGAGCTTCCTGCCAACTTGAGCGGCAAGGTGAAGTTCTACACGGCCCAGTGCATCGGCGAGAAGGAGATCGACGGCGAAAAGTATCTTGCTTTCGCCCGTGAGGTTCCTGTCGACGAGCGTGAACCGCTTGCGCACCTGTGGGTTGGTCGCACGGAAGGCCAGGGATCTGCTGCCCATATAGTTTGGACGGACCAGGGTGCCGCTGCATCCGGCGGCCTGGACATCGACCAGGAAGTCCGTGCCAAGAAGTCTGCTGACGGCAAGCACATCACCGTGTCCGGTTTTGAGTTCGTGGATCTGTGGTGCGGCAAGGACGAGATGCCTGAGCATTACAGCAGTGCCACGAACGGCAACACCCGCCAGATGGCATCCGACGATCCCAATGCTGCTTACGCGGCAGACGGATACCGTGGCTTCAAGCTCATCATCGAGTTCCCGATTGTCGTTTCTCCTGGCGCCGTGGGCGGCTCGGGTGTGCCGACAAACAACGAAATCCAGTCCGGTTTCTATCATGGCACCAATGACGGTACTGCCGAAGGCGACCCGATCATCAACTACCAGAAGCCTGCGCTGACGATTCCGGTGCAGCTGGCCATCCAGAAGAAGGGTCTCGGCCCGAACGAGAGCGCAAACTTCACGATTCAGCGCCGTACGATGGTGGAAGGCTCCGAGTGGACGGATTATCTGTCGTTCGTGCTGACCAGCACGTCCGATGACAGCGAACCGATCCAGCGGATTCTGAACCTCGATCCTGACTACTATTATCGGGTCAAGGAGGAAGGTTGGAGCTGGGCTTACAGCAACCGCGCGCAGGTGGAAGCCACCTTCCCGAGCACGGAGGATCCGAACCTGACGAATCCGATTGTCATCGTGAACGAACCGATTCCGAATCCGCCGAAGCACGCCGAGGCAGTTGTTCGCAACGAGCTGAAGAACTACTAGTAGTAAATCTATCTTGATGACGCTGCCGACCAGGAACACCTGGCCGGCAGTATCTTTATAGGCTC
>JAEEGK010017148.1_pt1 | contig 15828 bp, 13 predicted proteins | sample 8958771 | NCBI WGS metagenome assembly JAEEGK01 (sample SAMN16246547, study PRJNA631951) | gut metagenome | biome: gut microbiome; feature: rumen; material: SC-attached | host: Bos | place: Iran: Karaj | collected 2018-10
CCGGTGGTTCTGGGGGTACTGGCAGTGGCGGCGGCAATGGCACAGAATATACCGTAAACTTTAGTTGCGGTACCGCTTCACCAAGTTCAGGGTTCATAAATTCGCGGACAACTACCAATGGCAGTATAACGTTACCTAGAACTGGATGCATCACACCTGCTAATTGTACATTTACAGGTTGGGATTGTGGCGGAAGTTTTTACGCATACAATACATCATATACACCAAACAGCAATAATACACAGTGTACGGCGCATTTTAATTGCGGTACAAGTTCACCCACAACATACACATTAAGATACACATGTGGTTCAAATTGTAGCACGGTTTCTGGCGCAGCATCCAGTCCTGTGACACTTAACAGCGGTACCACGGTTTCGTTGAATAGTTATTGCAAAGGGTCTGTTGCGTATCCGATAAGTTGGAATTGTGGAACAACAACTGTATCGTCCAGTAATACGTTCAGCATAACGGCAAACACCAGTTGTACCGCAACATGCACATCAAGTGGTAATAGCGAACAAGGCGGTGGAACCGGTGGCGACAGCGAGAATGATACAACTAATTTAATTTGGGATAGTATCGTTTTTGATTAATGATAGGGAATAAATATGAAAAAAATATCTTTATACGCGGTTTGTATTATTACTGGGATTGCGTCCGCAGATGCGGCAACGACCCTGTATTATGAAACAACTGGCCAATGCGATGGGTGGTATGCCCAGATTCCATCGTCGGGTTGCGGAACCGCGAGTGATAAAATGACATCTATTCCTGTATTGGATCAGAGCAGTCGCGCATCAGGCGCAGATAAAAGTTTCGGCGGATATTCTATTGGGGGGTTAAAAGTTGTAAATGAAAGTGGGGCGTTGGTCGCAACACCGACACAGGTTCGGAATCTAGCCACAAGCGAGGGTAAAACAGTCAGTGAATTAGGTACGCGCGGGGACTATTCATGCAATGTCGGCCTAAAGGCAAATGGCAATGGTGCGTGTGTTGCCGAAAACGGTGATGCAACATACGTAGATTTGGAAAACGGCGAACCAGAAACAGGATATGAAATCGGTGGTGACGATGTCGGTGGTCGTGGTGGCGAAAGCGGCGGCAGCGGTGATGGTGGCAAGGGATGCCAGTATTATCGTGACTTTGATGTATATATACATTGGGCACCACGCGATTACGAAGATATTGTAACAACCCCATATCATTATGAAACTGGATTAGGTACCAGTTTGAATTTGCAACCACGTCCAATAGATTGGACAGGTATTCCGAAAAACGCGTCTGTGGTTAAATATCACTATCACTGGGATGGTGGAATGGCCCCAGGGCGTTGGACACAGAACGGGTCAACGGTTACAAGGATAAATATTCCGTCACATACTGGATGGACACCACGTGGTTTGTATATTTTGAATTACAAGAAAACCGAAGGGGCAACCGAACCAAAATCATCGGCAACAGGATGGGAAAAACAAGAATGGATTCAGTACTTGGTTGGCGTTCGTAACGCGGCGGATAATCTGGTATCAAATGCAACAAGTACGTACGGCACGGCGCGTATAGGATTCTTGCCAAATCAAACAGATTTTAGTTATTTTAATGTAGAAGATGATGGTGCGTGGGGAAATTCATATACACGTTGGTCGCTATGGTCTTGCACCCCAATTACAGAAGTTCATATGTATGCCGGATGGACAAAAAATTGTGCCAATTCAATGTGTAATTTAACTGTAAAGGCCAATGGATTGCACCAAAATAATAATCGTGGTGACGTATTCTATGATACCGGTGAAAACAGATGTACAGACGGTACAATGCCGGCCAATTCCAATACGTATAACCCAACATGCAGCAATTCAACCACAATGAGTTATACATACAGTAAATATCGTGATATCAACAATAACGTCGTATCATGCAGTGGCAGCCCAAGCGGTGGCACATGTACAATTGGTGGGACGTTGACATTGGCGTCTGCGTCGGGTATAACATGCGGTTCGTCGGGCAGTAATTACAAGTTCTATAAATGGGTAACGGGTGATGGAAACCTGCATGATGCAAATACGTCGGTATCGTGCAATGCCAGTGTTCTGGGGACCAGTCCGGCAAATATTAGCGGGGTTTTATGCAATTGCAATGACACATCATCATCGGGTACCGGTGCCAGAGAATGTTCCGAAATATGTGGCAAGGGTAGTGGCGACGGTGGCGGTAAAGGCGACGACGGTGATACCAGTGGCAAGGACGATAGCGATACCAGTGAAGAGAGACAATAAAAAAACGGGGTGTTACCCCGTTTTTAATTACAATTTTTTAGTGATGCGAAACAATATGCATAACAATACTGGCAATTGTTAATACGGTAATACAAATCAATATGATTTTTTGAATTCTGTGATGACGCGTTTCATGGCAATGGTCGCATTCGCATGCATCATGATTAAAATACATAATCCATGATAAAATCAGCATTAAACCAGAAAATACAAATAACCATAATTCCGCACTTTCGGGAATAATTTCATGGTCGGCAAAATCGGGCGCAACCATACCAATGATGCCCAACACAACCGGCAATACACAACAAAATAAATGTGGCAATATTCCCGCAATAATTCCAAGGCCCAACGCACGATTTTTCATGTTTTTTCCTGTTTTTTGGTATCCCCAGTTGGAATCGAACCAGCATCTAATTCTTAGGAGGAATTTGTTCTATCCAATTGAACTATGGGGACATGCGCGTTATATTTTACTCATAGATTTTGATATTGCAAGTTATATTAAATCTTGTATAATAGTTGGACATCGCAAAAGATTGTTAAAATGGGAAATAAACTTATTGGATATGGATCTTATTTGCCCGCCCGCATTATGACGAACGCGGACTTTGAACGTGTTATGGATACAAGCGATGAATGGATTGTATCACGCACGGGAATTAAACAACGGCACTTTGCCGCCGCGGACGAAACGGTTGCAGATATGGCAACAAACGCGGCGCGTGCGGCGTTAAAAAATGCAAATATCGGTATAGATGATATTGATATGATAATCGTTGCAACAACAACGCCTGAATTAGATTTCCCATCCGTTGCGGTTCAGGTTATGGGTCGTTTGGGCGCAACGAAAAGCATACCGGCATTTGATGTGCGTGGTGCGTGCACTGGGTTTATTTACGCGTTGCATTGTGCACGCGGATTTTTCACCGCCGGTATACATGAAAGAATAATGATAATTGGCGCCGAAAAAATGTCGCGATTTGTTGATATGACCGATCGGTCAACCGCGGTTCTGTTCGGGGATGGCGCGGGTGCGTTGATATTTGAACGTTCCACGTCCAGTTATTCTGGAATCATAGATACAGTTGTAATGTCTGATGGTAAAATGTTTGATATGTTGCATGGATCGCCTGATCACAAAATTATTATGAATGGGCCCGAAACATATAAAATGGCGGTATCTTTGATGCCGGACGCGGCGCGATATATTATGGATCACGCGGGCATTACCCAAGACGATATAGATTGGATTATTCCGCACCAGGCGAATATTCGCATTATTCAATCATGTGCGGCGCGCCTTGGGTTTCCAATGGACAAGATTTTAATTACGGTGGACCAGCATGCGAACACATCTGGGGCATCGGGTGCATTGGCACTTGCATATGCGTTTGATAATGGTATTATTAAACGTGGTCAGTTAATTTTATATCCCGCATTTGGCAGTGGGCTAACATGGGGGGCAACTTTAATAAGGGTGTAAAAAATGGCAACGATAACAAGAAATGATTTGGCTTTAAAATTACGTGATCAATTTGGCTTTACGGCGGCACAGTCGGGAAAGTTAATAGACACAATCTTTGACGAAATATGCGAAGCACTGATAAACGGTGAAGAGGTAAAATTTGCTGGGTTCGGTACATTCAAAATTTTAGATAAATCTGCGCGTATTGGTCGCAATCCGAAAACAGGCGAAACCGCAATTGTTTCGGCACGTCGCGTAACATCGTTCCGCCCATGCAATGAATTCCGCAAACGCGTATCAAAACAATAATGATTATTGAAAGTGGTCAGTAAAAACGGTTGCATTTCTGCAACCGTTTTTTGTGGAATAATCATCTACCACAACTTTACACGATTTTCGGGGGCAACGAACATTTTGTTGTCTTGATTTATACCAAACGCATCGTACCACGCATCAATATGTGGCAATATTCCATTAACGCGATTTCTGTTTAACGAATGTTCGTTCGTTTTTGTTTGTGCAATTTCCTGTTCGGGTCGTACGTTGCCCGCCCACGCGCCCGCATATGCGATAAAGAAACGCATGTCAGGTGTGAACCCGTCCAATGTTTCGGATGCATGCCCAAATGTTTTATATGCCGTATATGATATTGTAACACCACCATAATCCGCCAAATTTTCGCCCAGTGTAAATGTGCCGTTTGCATGCACATCGGGTGCAATTACAATTTTATCAAAGAATTCACGCATCACATTTGCACGTTTTTCAAACTCTTTTGCGTCTGCATCTGTCCACCAATCACGCATATTCCCATCTTTATCAAAATGACGGCCGGAATCATCAAAACCATGTGTCATTTCATGCCCAATAATTGCACCAATTGCGCCATAGTTAAATGCATCATCCGCGTTCATATCAAAGAAAGGATATTGCAATATTCCCGCCGGAAAGCAAATTTCATTTGTTGATGGATCATAGTATGCATTTATTTCGTGTGCGTTCATGTACCACAATGTTGGATCTTTTTCTTTACCAATTTTATTCATCCAAAAATCGTCTTCAAATTTTGCAACACGAATCATATTTTCAAACAAACTATCGTTGTCGTCTATGACCAATTTGGAATAATCGCGCCATTTATCTGGATAGCCAATTTTTGCCTTGAACGAATTTAATTTATCCATTGCGCGTTTACGTGTTGTATCGGACATCCAATCAAGTTTTTCAATTCGTATTGCGTATGCACGACGCAGATTTTCAACCAAACCCTGCATGCGTTTTTTTGCGGACGCCGAAAAATATTTTTTTACATAAAGATGACCAATTTCTTCACCAAGCGTATCATCCAACATACCAACTGCACGTTTCCAACGTGGTTTTTGTTCTTTTTGGCCTGATATAGTGCGACTATAGAAATCAAAAGATATGTCGTATGTTTTATCATCCAAGAATCCATCTGCCGCCAAAATTATCCGGTATTTAAGGTAATCTTTGATTAAATTTAAATCGGTATCATTTATAATTTTTATTGATTCTGCAATTGCAGATGGTTGACCAACATTGATATATTTTGCGGCATTTGCGCCACGTGCGTTAAAATATTTTTCCCAATCAAAACCAGCATATTCACGCATAAAATCGTCGCGCAACATTTTATGATAATTTGCGTGTGGGTCGCGCAGGACTTCTTTGGTAAAGAAAGATTTTGCCATGCGTTCTTCCAATGCATAGATTTTTTTCGCGTCCGCATTTACGCCAAAGTTTTTAAATTGCGCCGTCATAAATTCAACATACTTTTTACGAATATTTTTTGTTTGCGCGTCATCATCAAAGTAATAATCACGCGACAGCCCTGTGCCGCCCTGGTGTATGTTATAAAGGAAATGTTCACTGTCTTGTTCATCCAGTGCGACCGCGTCGCCCCAGAACGAAGAAAAGAATGCATGATTTTTTCCAAGGTATTCTGGTAAATCAGATTTATTTTTTATTGCATCTATTTCTGCAAAATATTTTTCTACGGGTGTTGTTCCATCGTCATTTAATTTTTTTTCATTCATTGCGATTTTATATAGCATGCCGATTTTGCCGTTGTCTGTTTCGGCAATTTCACGTACACGTTTCAGGTTTGTTTCACGTAATATTTCAAATGCACCGTATCTTGCGTAATCATCGGGAATTGGATGTGCCTTGCGCCATCCCAATGTTGCATAATCAAAAAAATTATCGCCTGGGATTATTGTTGTGTCCATGTTTTCATATTTAATACCGATATCCAATGTTTCCCCCTTTGTGTAGTTATACGCAAATATAATAGCAAATATAACGCAGATTATCCCAATAATATTTAACCAAGTGTGTCGCATTTTATTTCACCAATTTTGTTATTAAATCATCCAATACCAACATGCCGTTGTCGGTTGCTGATATTCTGTTGTTTACAAACCGTAGCATATCTGGGTGCGATTTTGCAAATTCTATATTTATAACTTTTTCTGTTTTATCATCAACCAAAACACCGCGCACAGTTCGCATACCGGTAATTACACGTTCAATAGCGCGCGTTTCGTCCGAAATTTGATTAAACATTTTCCCGTTCCCCAGTTCTTCGTACCATGTGCCGTTTATAAATATGCGTCCCGCCGCACCATCTCCAATTCCAATATATGCGTCACCATCCCATACATTTTGATTGTGCCGGCATTCATGGCTGGGAATTGCATAATTTGAAACCTCGTACCGAGGCAGATTAAGTGTTTCACCAATTGCCATATACATATTCGCCATGGTTTCATTATTGGGCATATCTAAATTCATTTTGCCAAATGGAGTGTTATCTTCAATGGTCAATTCATACATAGAACAATGCGAAAATCCAATATCGTTTATGCGCCGACAGGTTTTAATAACATCTGAAACTGTTTCCCCCGGCAGTCCATATATAAAATCGCCCGATACACGAATTCCTGATTTCATTGCCGTATCCAACAGTTTTATTGCATCGTTTGCAGTATGAATGCGCCCCAAGAATTTTAATTTATCATCATCAAATGATTGCACCCCAACAGATAACCGGTTCATACCAATTTTGCAGAAATCGGCCAGTTTATCTGATGACAATGTGCCTGGGTTCGCTTCTAGCGTAATTTCGGCATCAGAATCCAAATGAAAATTTTTCCGTATCGCATCCATGATTCTTGCGAATATCGTTGCTGGCATCAGTGACGGGGTTCCGCCACCGAAAAATACGGTTGGAACAGATACCGCACCAATAATTTTTGCAAAATGTTCAATTTCGCTGATTATATTGGTCGCATAGGATTCCCAATCTGGATTGGCGCAAGGCAACGAATAAAATGCGCAATACTGACATTTCCTGACGCAAAACGGCACGTGTATATAAATATTATGGGATATATTCATGGATTTAATCATACAACGCCGATATTCAGATTCAAGTTATAAAGTGCTTTTTATAAATCAAAATTTATGATATAATGTTCAAATAGAATGGGGATGAGAAAGGGACTAATTTCTTTATTACCGCTGTTTTTGATTCATTTTGCGGCCTTTGGCGCTAATGAAGGGGTGCCTGTTTACTATCAAACGGCCGCCGCGGCAAATGCAAATCAATTGAACTATGGCGATTATGCGAATCAGGGCTATACCAAATATGTCGGCGCATCTGGGACGAAGCAGGTCGTTGGAACGCGCACATATACATATACCCACGAAAGAACAAAAACGTATACACCAATGTCGTATCAAAATGGTATGACATACGCAAATGCCGGCAGTATGACGGTTAATGGGGTTGCAACAACACCAGAAATGGAACATAAAACCAATATTTATGCTGGATATACACGCAGATTTGCGGACTTTGAATTTAAAACAGGTGTAAATTCTATTCTTGAATGGGATGATATGGTGTTCAATGAATTAACCGTTGGAGCGCGCCATAATTTCTCGTTACGCAGTTTTGATATGTTCGCATTTGGCGAATATTCATATGGGGAAATGGAACATGGCGGTTTGTCCATGGATTACGATTTGGAACCGTATGATTGGACGGATCCATCCTATGGAATATTTACAATATCAATGGGTGACCAAACTGGCAAGACGGAACATCTGCGCCTTGGGATTGGTGCACATCATATTTGGGATATTGGTGGATGGAAAATATCGCCAATAATTGGTTACGAAATTTTCAAACATGATTTGAAAATGTCTGACCATTTATATCCAAACCAAGGTGTTTATTTACCGTTGATGACAAATCAGGGCGAATATGTTTATGGGGACGAGCAGGGCAACTATTATTCTATGCCCATAGATATTGTTCCCCCAGATACATGGTATCAGGTTTGTATGGGCCCCGAAGATATTAAGGTTGTTGTGCAAAATGGCACGTCCAGTGGATATGTAACGGCATTGGGCGAATATTTGACCACAATGGATTATACATCAACAATGGGCGATATTCCATGGGGTGTATACGAAGGCGATTGTGTTATTATCGGTGGTGATGGCCCAATCAAAGTTGGTGGTGTGACGCACATTTACAATACTACATGGAGTGGGTTCTATTTCGGATTAGAAGTTGAAAAGCAAATGACACTTGCCGATAAATTGCGTTTCTATTTTCAAGTCAGTTTGCCGAAGTATTCATCCGAAGGTATCTGGCCAAATCGTACAGATTGGCAGCAAAGCCCAAGTTTCTTGGACGAAGGCAGCAATGGTGCATATGCGTACGCTGCAGAAATGGAATATGATCTGCGTCTGTCATCACGTGTGCAGTTGGCGTTCAAGGTTGATACAAATTATTTCCATGTTGGAAACATCCCAGGCAAATTGTATATCGCCGAATATACCGATTTTGTGTATGACGAAGAAGGCCAATATATGTTGGATGAAAATGGTTTGCCATATTTGCAAACTGTGGCGGCACACACAGAATATGTTAGCAATTCGTTGAAGAATGCAAACTGGCAATCGTTCGGGTTGCATATCGGAATTAAATTCGCATTTTAATAGGGGGAATAATGCGACGCGTATATCCTTTTGTCGCACTTTTGATTACATGCACAACCGCGTGCATGGCGGATGATGAATGCAGGTTTAATTCACAGCGATGGGAATCTATTTTATCCAATGTGCGTGTGCGTGCAACCGAAAAAAATATTTCAGAAGATACAATAAGCGCAACACTGCGTAGTCCCGCGTTTATACCGTCTATTGTCAAAAGTGATAAAAATCAATCTGAATTTAAATTGTCGTTGGATGATTATCTGAAACGTACGGTAAACCAGACGCGCATTGTGCATGGTCGGCAAATGCATAAAAAATATCCAACAATGTTGACGCGTGTTGAAAATATATATGGCGTGCCACCACATGTAATGTTGGCATTTTGGGGTATGGAATCTAATTATGGCGAAGTAAAGGCACGTCATCGCCTTGTGGATGCGTTTTTTACATTGATGTATGATGGGCGCAGGGAAAAATTTTTTGGTGATCAGTTATTGGCGTTGATGAAAATTGCCGATGATAATGAATTGGATATAAATAATATCAGGGGCAGTTGGGCCGGCGCAATGGGACATTTCCAATTTATTCCAACTACATTGGCCAGTTACGGTGTAGATGGTAATGGTGATTCACACATTGATATTATCAACAGTGTTGGTGACGCAATGGCCAGTGCGGGAAATTACCTTGGCAAACTTGGGTGGGACAAGGGGCAGCGCATAGTGCGTCGCGTTATATTACCAGGAAATTTTGATACAACCATATTAGATGGTAAAACAAAGAAAACATTAACCGAATGGGCGCAAATGGGAATATTGAATCCTGATGGGTCGCCGATTCCGATGGGCAATATGGTTGCGGGTTTGGTCGCCGATGTGGCAAATTTGCCAATGGCAAGTGCGGACGATTATAACCCAGATACCGATGTTGCACCACAACCAGTTATAACGGCATATTTAACATATCCGAATTTTTACCGTATCAAGAAATGGAATAATTCAAATTGGTATGCAATTGCAATTGCAGAACTTGCCGACAAATTAAAATAATCACCATCAAACGGATGAAAAATAAAAATATTGCACCACCACGCAATGTTTGGTATCCTATCCGTATAAGTTAAAAAAAGTATTCAGGGGTAAAACATGGCTATTAAGGTTCGTGATTTTGAAGTACGCCTTACGCGGAACAAAGAAGAACGCCGTTTGGTGCGTCAATTGCGATATGATGTATTTGTAACCGAAGAAGGCGCGTCCGCCACACCAGAACAGCAGGAATTACACGAAGAATATGATGCGTTTGATAAGTATGCTGATTATATGGCGGTATTTCATAATGGAAAAATCGTTGGTGCATATCGTATTATTGACAAGAAAGCCGCCGAAAAAATGGGCGGATTTTACACCGAAACAGAATTTAATATTTCTAAAATAAAAAAGGCGTCTGATAATATCGCCGAAATGTCGCGTGCATGCGTTGCCCAAGAATACCGTGAAAACGCATTGGTAATGCGACTTCTGTGGGCGGGACTTAGTGAGTATATTTTGCGTCGTCGCATTGCGGTCTTGTTTGGGGTCGCGTCATGGACCGGACAGAAACCGGTAGAATCAGCCCAGGCAATATCGTATATCTATTATAATCATTTATCCCCGGTTCGCCTGCGCGCACGCGTTGTGCCAGAAAAATTTGCCGAAGGTGTTGATAACCGCATGTCGCGTATGAACATATTACCACGTGCGTTTGTAGACGAAGATTTGGCCAAGAAACAAATGACACCGTTGATTAAGGGATATCTGCGGTTGGGCGCTACATTTGGTCAGGGTGTGTTTATAGATAAACCATTTAACACATACGATATCTTTGTTATGATGCAAAGCAAGAATATGGATGCCGCGTATCAGAAACATTTCTATGGTCGTGAAAATGCGCTGGAACATTTGGATGTAAAACCACGTCCGATGTTGACATTTGGAAAATTAATGCTAAAACCTATTACGGGTTCGTTGAATATGTTGGGGGCGTTCTTTGAATTCTTGTTGCGCGAAGATGCCGCCGATGCAGAATTAATAGAAGATGCACCAGAATCAGACGAAGAGTAAAATGGCAAAGGTTAGAAAACAAAATCTTTTTAATACAATAACTGGATCACTGCGTTTCGCGGCGTTCTGGATAATGGTTGTTGTACAATTGCCTATTATTGCGCTGTTGCCACGGCGCAAGATGATAACCGTTAAATATATGGCGGTGTTTATGAAGATTTTGTTGATATTGGCCAGTATCAAAATTGTAAAGCATGGTCAGATATCCAAGAAACGTCCTTTGTTGGTCGCGGGGAATCATATATCTGTGTTTGAAATTGCGACTTTCCCGGTGATGTTTGGGGGCAGTTTTATTTCCAAGAACGATGTGCGGCATTGGCCATTGGTTGGGTATGTTGCAAATAAATTTGGCGTTGTGTTTATTGACCGTCGTCCTTCGCATGCGATGGAGGCATTAAAATTGGTCCAAGATGAAATCGCACATATCAAATATCCATTGTATATTTTCCCCGAAGGAACCACAACAAACGGTGCATACGTTAAAGAATTTAAAAGCAGTTTATTTAATGTCGCCGAAGGAACGGATGTTACCGTTCAACCAGTTGTGACACAATATTGTTTTCATGATGGTACGCCAATTGGCGAAGAAGATCTGGCCGAGCATTATGCATATTTTGATAATGCAAAGCAGACACAGGGACCCAAATGTTCGCGTGAACGCAGTGCGTTTGGACAGATTTTTCATGTAATGGTTTTAGGTGGATTTACCGTAAATGTGTATATGTTGCCGCCACCGCCTTTGGCGGGTATGGACAGAAAAGAAATGGCAAATGCTATGCACAAACTTATTTCAGATAAATATACGGAAATCAAAGGTTAACAAATATGAAAATAGAAAATTTATGCGTAAAACGTCTGATAGGTGATGTATCAGGCGCAACAACACGTGGACATAAAATCGCAATCAAGGGCGGATATGTGTATCAAACTTTTCAAGGTGGATATACTTTGACACCATTGGGTTGGAGCGTTGTTCACAAAATAGAAAATATAATTCGCGATGAAATGAACGCAATTGACGGCCAAGAAGTATTATTGCCTGTGGTTTGCAGTGCAGACCTGTGGCGTGAAACAGGTCGGTATGATTCAATGGACAATATTGCAAAGTTCAAGGGCCGGTCAGGCGCAGATTATGTAATATGCCCAACACACGAAGAGGTTATTACAGATTATGCGCGTTCGGTTTTGACGTCTTATCGTCAATTACCATTTATGTTATATCAAATTCAAACAAAGTTTCGTGATGAATTGCGTGTAAGGGCCGGATTGCTGCGGACACGTGAATTTATTATGAAAGACGCGTATTCTTTCCATGAAACCCAGGAAGATTTGGACAAATACTATAAACGTTGTTTTAATGCGTATTATCGGTTGTTCAAACGATGCGGGCTGAAAAAATTTACGGATGTTTTGGCATCGTCGGGTGATATGGGTGGTAAATATACACATGAATTCCAACTGATTCACGAAACAGGCGAAGACACATTGTATATCTGCAATTGTGGTTTTCGTGCAAACAAAGAAGTTGTGGATGAAAATAATCCAATGTGTCCACATTGTGGTAAAGAATTACGCAAGGTTCGTGGAATTGAAATCGGTCAAGTTTTCCAACTTGGTAAATTTTATACAGAATCTATGCACATGACTTATACCGATGCCAATGGAAATGAAAGAACACCAATTATGGGATGTTATGGAATTGGTGTAACGCGTGTTATGGCGGCAATATTGGAAGAAAGTTCCGATGACAATGGGCCTGTGTGGAATATGGAAACCGCGCCTTTTGCAGTTCACATTATTGGACTGAATGGTAAAAATGCATCTGTATTAGGATTGGCGCAGAAAATACACGATGATTTAACCGCAAATGGTATAGAAACCATCTTGGATAATCGTGATATTCATGCGGGGGAAAAATTCGCAGATGCCGATTTAATCGCGGCACCAATTCGGCTGATTATTTCGGAAAAGAACATTGCCAATAATGTGATAGAGGTTAAATATCGTATAAATGATTTTGATACGTCAAATATGCCACACGAAATTGATGTATCAGATTTTGTTGCGCGTGTCCAAGACATGATACGAATACTTTCACATAATTAAAAATGGGGCGGTTGCCCCATTTTTTATAACACTTGTTTTATGTGTTTTTTATGTGTATTATATAGGGTATAAATTAACAAAGGTGAAAAAAATATGACAACAGCAATAACTCCAACAAGGGCAGAAAATTTTAGCGAATGGTATCAAAATTTAATTGTGGCGGCGGATTTGGCAGAAAATTCTCCGGTTCGTGGATGTATGACGATAAAACCGTATGGTTGGGCAATATGGGAACTGATGCGCGACGAAATGGATAAAAGAATCAAAGCCGCCGGTGTGTTAAATGCTAATTTTCCATTGCTGATTCCAATTGAATATTTTAATAAAGAGGCCGAACATGTTGCCGGTTTTGCCAAAGAAGCCGCGGTTGTTACGCACTATCGGTTGAAAATGATAGATGGCCGGTTGCAACCAGACCCAGAATCAAAATTGACCGAACCATACATTATTCGGCCGACATCCGAAACAATTATTGGTGAAGCAATGTCGCGTTGGGTGCAATCTTATCGTGATTTGCCATTAAAATTAAATCAGTGGGTAAATGTTATGCGTTGGGAAATGCGCCCGCGTATGTTCTTGCGCACATCTGAATTTAATTGGCAAGAAGGCCACAATGTTTTTGCCACTCACGAAGATGCAAACGAAGACGCCCGCAAAATGCATAAAGTGTATGGCGATTATATGCGCGATGTTTTGGCGATACCATGTGTAATGGGCGAAAAAACACCCGAAGAAAGATTTGCAGGTGCAGATCATACATACACCGTTGAACAAATTATGCAGGACGGCAAAGCGTTGCAGGCCGGTACATCACATGATTTGGGTCAGCATTTTGCAAAATCTTTTGGTATTCAATATCTTGGCACAGATGGCAAATTAACATATGCGTGGACGACCTCTTGGGGAACATCAACGCGTATGATGGGTGGTTTGTTTATGACACATAGCGACGATGACGGTTTGATTTTACCGCCAGCCGTTGCACCGCACCAAGTTGTGATAATTCCGATTACGCGCGGTGATGAAGATATGTCAGCGTTAAAGGCATTTACTGATAATTTGGAAAGCCAATTAAAAGAACGTAATATTCGCGTGCTGACAGATAATTCGGATATGCGCAGTGCAGATAAAATGTGGAAATGGATTAAACGCGGTGTGCCGCTGCGCGTTGAAGTCGGCGCACGCGAAATAGAAACAGGAACGGTAACCATAACGCGTCGTGATTTGGGTAAATCTTCGCGTGAAATGGCATCGGTTGTTGATTTCGGTGATTTGGTTGCGGCGAAACTGGATGCAATTCAACGCGATATGTATGTTGCCGCCGCGGAACGCAATAAAACGATGATTCATGATGTCGCAGATATTCGTGAATTAGAAAATGCGTTGGAAAGTGGCAAAGTTGGGTTCTTCCGTATTAAATACATAGAAACCCAGGTCCCAAAGTTTGATGAATTGGTTGAAAAATACAAAATATCACGTCGTTGTTTGGACGACAATGATCCAGGTTTTGTGTTTGTTGCCAAATCATACTAAAAAAACGATGATATATTAGTAAAAACGGATGCGTTTGCATCCGTTTTTTGCAAATGGGGTCATAATGTGTTATAATAATGTCAAATAATAAAGGAGAATTGAAATGCCAGAACAAATGGTAGGTATAGATTATAAAAAGTTTAAACAATTAGAAAAGGCGGCATATGATATAACACCAGCGGAAGAAAAAGAGGAAAACAGAATTCCGGCCAGATATGCGACAGGTTTGTATAAAACATTAGTTGATGCTATACCAATTAGTCCTGAATTTATGAACAAGTTAACAGAAGAATTTAATAATGGTCGCGTATCACAACAAGAATTTGATTTAATCAAATTTGTAATGGAACAATGTAATGGTAAAACACCAGAACAGGTACAATACATTATGCAACAGATGTGTGTAATGGTGGATCCATATAAATTATCGGACAATGGTGCAAACGCCGCACAAATTTATTCGGCTGCATTGCAAAGATATAATTTGCTGAAACAAGGGAAAATATCAGGCTCAGAAATGGATTTTAAGGCCATTAAAGATGTGTTAAAGGGTAATGACGCGGCATACGAAGATTTGCTGGTTGCACATTTTGATTACATATGGTCGGATAAGCGCATTGACATTATAAAAGATTTTTATATGCCACAACCATCAAGTGATAGAAATCAAGTTTTTGATATACAATATACCTTAAAAGATTTCAAATTGTGGCGTAAGCCAAAACCAGAAATTATTGAACACGTCGTGCAACGGGTCATTGCAGTTGTGGATAAAATCATTGAACAAGAAATCGCACAACGTAGTCCAAATATAGACAGATTAATTCACATCAGCACTCTTATAAAATATGATCTGGCAGAGATTATGGAACAAGATCCGCAAAAGTATAATGATGAAATGAGAGAAAAAATAATAAAAGAACGTGGTATACCAGCCATAGCAAGTAGAATTGTAGAAAAGGCGGAAAAACAAGAAGAAACAGTTGTGCAAAATCCAAATATGCAAATGTTGGGACAAACTGGGGTTGAACGCAGATAAATATAAAAAACGGATGCGTTTGCATCCGTTTTTAATTTTTGCACGCCAATAAAATATTATGGGTTAGTGCGTCTTTGGTTGCACTGCGCGAATTTAAGATAATTGTGTTTTTCGCGCCCATTAAAAAACATGCGGGTTCCCAATCGCCACTTAATACTGATAATGATTTAAATATTGCGTTTCCAGTGTTGATATTATCAACAACAATGATGTCGGCAATATCACCCCCAAGGTGTTTTTCGGTACGGGCGGTTGTCGCCCGGGTAAGACAGG
>JAEEGK010017149.1_pt1 | contig 15828 bp, 12 predicted proteins | sample 8958771 | NCBI WGS metagenome assembly JAEEGK01 (sample SAMN16246547, study PRJNA631951) | gut metagenome | biome: gut microbiome; feature: rumen; material: SC-attached | host: Bos | place: Iran: Karaj | collected 2018-10
TAATCCCTAGTCCCTGATCCCTAATCCCTAGTCCCTGATCCCTAATCCCTAGTCCCTACTCCCCAACGCAATACCGCATCAGCAGAGCCGCGGCCTGGGAACGGGTCGCGGTTTTTTGGGGGCGGAGGCAGAGCGCGCCGCCGTGCGGCTCGCCGCGAAGCAGGCCGGTCTCGACCGCCCAGGCCACGGCTGCGCGGGCATAGGGCGAAACCTCCGCCGCGTCCGGAAAGGGACGCAGGGCTTCGGGAATCCCGTCCTCCGGCGGGACTTCTTCGTCCGCGCCGGGGCTTGCGTCCTCCCCTGCCTCCGTTCCGGCTGCCCCGCTCCAGCGGGCGAAGCGGCAGAGGAGGGCCGCAAACTGCTCCCTTGTGACCGGTTCGAGGGGGGAGAAGCCGGTCGCGGACGTGCCGCGGACGATCTCCTGCTCCGCGGCCCAGGCGACTGGCGCGGCGTACCACGCCCCTGCCGGGACGTCGGCAAAGGGCGGCGCGCCGGAGGGTGCGGGCTCCCCTGCCAGACGCCAGAGCACCGTGACGACCATCGCCCGGTTCATCGTTTCCGCCGGGGCAAAGCGGGTGGGCGAGACGCCCTTGAGCAGACCCCGCGCCAGAACGAAGTCGATGCCCGCCCGCGCCCAGCTTCCGACGGGCGGGAGGTCCACGAAGGCGGGCTCGTCCGGCGCGGGCGGCTCCGGCGCGTCCTGACCGGTCAGGCTCCAGCCCAGGGCCTCGATGAAGGCGTAAGCCCGCTCCCGCGTCGCCAGATAGCGATGCCCGTAGCTCGTGTTGCAGACCGCCGCGTGGAGGTCGACCAGGCTGGAAAAGCAGGTGGTCTCGTCGCCGCCGACGGTCTCGCGGATGCGGCGCAGGTAGGTCTGCGCTCCGCCGGTCCCGAACTGGTTCAGGATCGAGGCCCAGTAGAGGGTTACGGCGTCCGATCGCATCCCGGCGGACCAGGCGAGGTCGATGTAGTCGGTCAGATCCTCCCGCGCCTGGGCGTCCTGGGCCGCGACGCCGGACGGCGCGGCAAGCAGGGCGGAGAGGGCGGTTTTTTCGGCGGGCGTGAGGGTGCGGCTGTTCCAGGTCGCGTTCTCGTCCCGGATCTCGGACCGCAGGGATGCGGGCAGGTTCCAGATCGCGTCGGGGTCTGCCCGAATCACCCGGCGGACCAGCCTGAGCGCCCGGACGCCGTGCCATTGCAGAATGCCGACGGAGAGGGCCCCGTTGTCGTTCGGGTTGACCGAGCCGTAGCTGCCCTCGGTGCCCTTGAAGAAATCGAGCATGGCGGGGAGCAGCCGGTCCTCGTTCAGCACGCCCGACCAGTCGGACGCGGAAGCGGCAGGAGCCGCGCAGAGACAGACGGAAAGCGCCAGAACCAGCGCCGTGAGCCGCCGCAGGAAGCGGGCCGGGAATCTGATGTACCGCATGGAAAAAGCCTCCGTTTCGTTGGTTTTTTCCAGCATACCACAAGCGCCGGAGGGAATCCGTCGAAACCGGGCAGCGGAACGGATTTTATGCGCGCAGCGAAAACGAAACAGCTCCCCGAGGGGGGAGCTGTTTCACAGGGCGCGGGTTTCCATCAGGAGGCGAGATAGAAGCGGGGGAGCTGGACGCCGCAGCCCGGCAGGGGTTTGCATTCGGGAAACGGGCCAAGCTCCGGCGCAGGTTCCGGTTCCGGCTCGGGCTCGGTCCAGCGGAGGATCCAGGTGTATTCCCGGTTCCGGCAGAACCGGCAGCCGCTGGGCTCGCGGACGTTGATCTCCTTGCCGGTCCGGTCGCCGGAGCGGTAGTCGTAATCGTCGTGCGCCGCGACGCAGCGGTCCTTGCCCAGGTAGAATTCCGCGTGACGCCAGGGGTCCAGCAGAATATCGCCCCGTCTGGGCTTGACCTCCCCGCGGCGGTAGGCCTTGAAGCCGAGCGCAGTGAGGGCGTCCTTCATGGTGCAGGTGCTCACGGGGCCGTCCAGCTCGAAGCCGGCGGCGATCAGCGCGTAGCTGACAAAGGAGGAGCAGTCGTAATCGGGGCCGCAGCGGTTGTCCTTGTCGTAGCCGTGGCTGTCGTCCTCTGCGATTTCAACCGCCCAGGCGAGCGCTTCTTCGATCTTTTCCGGGGCAGCATAGGCCGTCTCCGGCAGGGCTGCCAAAATGCCGCATACCGCCAGCAGGGCGGCAAGCGCGTGTTTCCAAAATTTCATGCAGGTTCTCCGGGGAGCAGGGCTCCGTTCGCCCGGTGCAGGGTTTTCCGGCATGCGCCGGGTCCGGGCGACGGGGATATGATACCACAAAACCGGAGAAATTACAAGTCGGAAACAAGGATTTTGGGAAGTGTAACAAAATGTTGCGGAAAAATTTGGAGAAAACGTAGATTTTTGGGGAAACCGGCGGCTTTGGATCGGTGGGCTACGGACGGGGGCGGGCGTTCTGCTCGAACCAGGCGCGTTCCTGCTTCAGCTCGTCAAAGAGGGCGCGGGGCGTCCAGAGGAGGTTCGTGGGGGTGGCGACGGCCTTCAGGGCGACGGTGGGACGGCATTCCGCGCGGAAGAAGCGGAGCAGGTCGTCCAGCATGCCTTCGCGGAAGGCAAACATGACCAGTCCCTCCTCGTCAAGGTCCGCTCCGGCGTCCTTCGGTCCGTCCGGGAAGCCGGGCAGACCGAGGATCGCGCCGAGGGGTCGGCTGAGATCGGCGGGCGGCACCTCGACGCAGCGGATCCCGGCCCCGTCCAGGTAGGCGCGGACGCGGCCCAGGCGGACGCGGTCGGTCATATGAAAGAGGAGGACCGTCGGCGTTCCAAAGGGGTTTTGTTCCATCGGCCGGCCCTCAATAGGCGGCAAGGCGGAAGTCCGCCTCGGAGACGAAGACGATGGCGGCGGCGTGGGCTGCGTCGGCATAGACGGTGGCAGGCTCGGCGGCGAAGACGCAGGCGGTCAGCAGGTCCGGGTCCGCAGCGAGGTCGGCGGGCTTGAGGCCGGGCCGGGTGACGGCAGCGTAGGCCGACTTGCAGGCGGCGATCAGGTCGCCCCCCTCGGAGACCGCCCAGACGCAGAGCAGATCGTCGCAGACCTCGCCGGTCTTCACGGAGAGGTTCGGGTGACGGCGGGCGGTTCCCGCCGCCGTCTCGACGGTGTAGTAGCCGGGCTCGTCCGCCGTCGCTGCGAAGGTACGCAGGGCGCAGGCCGCGCTGCCGGGGGCCATCTGCGTGGCGCAGAGGCGGACCGGGGTCTCTCCCTCCAGACCGGGCAGGACGAAATCGCCCGACGGAACGGCGGACATGGCAAGCGAAATGCCGCTGTCGGTGGTGAAATACCCGGTCTTCCAGCCCTCGGCCTCCAGCTCGGCGCGGACGTAGAGCAGGGCGTAGGCCTCGGTCAGATAGCCGAGATCGAGGGCCGGGCCGTACTCCCCTGCCTCTGCCGCCGCCAGATAGTCCTCGGACAGACGCAGGCAGGCGGTATGATTGGTCTCGTCCAGCTCCAGCATCGCTGCGCCGGGGGCGTTCGCCGCGTCTGCCAGCTCCCGGATCCGGGCGCTGGCGTCGGGATCGACCAGCGGATCATAGGCCGCCGCGTCCGCGCTGACGATCATGGTCTGCCACTCCGACCAGAGCGCGCCGGCATAGGGACCGGTCGCGTTCGCCGCGGCGGCGTCGCGGAGGATGTCAAAGAGGGTTTCGTCGAGCGTGGCGGTCTGGTTCGGGTGGGAATTGAGCCAGGCGAGGTTGACGAGGTCGCCGTAGGCGTTTTTCGGGTCGAGGAGCTTCCGGATCGCAAGGAGCTTTTTGCTGTAGGAAGCGGCAAGCTTCTTCTGCTCGGTCCGGATGGCGGTGGAGTCGCCGTCAAAATAATAGGTGAAGTGGATCCCGCTGTCGTAGAGCGGGAAGTCCTCCCGCTCCGCAGAGTCAACGCTGTACCAGCCGGGCTCGACCTCGACCGCGTTCTTCACGACGGCGAGCAGGATCAGCGTCGCCGCCAGAAGCAGGATGCCGCTGATGAGCATGATCTTTACGTAGGAACGGGACTCCAGCGGATCGAAGGCCAGTCGTTTTTTCGGAGTCGGTTTCTTCATTGGACGGCTCTCCCTTGTTGAGAATTGGGGCTGGCTCCTGGAGCCAGCCCCGATTTTTGCGGTTTACTTTCCGGACGGATACCGGATTTCCTTGTACTTCTCGATCTCGGACGGGCTGCCGAAGACGAAGTGGCCGTTGCCGATGTCCACCAGAGACGGCTGCTCCTTGGAGTAGTCGTGCATATGCTTGTCGTAGACGAAGAGCTGCTTTTCCTTCTCGATCTGGGGATCGGGAACGGGAATGGCGCTCATCAGGGACTTGGTGTAGGGGTGGAGCGGGTAGGCAAAGAGCTCTTCGGTCTCGGCGATCTCCATGATCCGTCCCTTGTAGATGACCACGATGCGGTCGGAGATGAAGCGGACGATGGAGAGGTCGTGGGCGATGAAGAGGTAGGTCAGGCCGCGCTCACGCTGGAATTTCTCCAGCAGGTTCAGAACCTGGGCGCGGATGGACACGTCCAGCGCGGAGATGGGCTCGTCGGCGATGATGAACTCGGGCTCCATGACGATGGAGCGGGCGATGCCGACACGCTGACGCTGACCGCCGGAGAACTCGTGCGGATAGCGGGTCAGGTGCTCGGGCAGAAGGCCGACGTCCTCGATGACCTTTTCGATCTTGCGCATACGGTCCTTCTCATCCTTGTAGAGATGGAAGTTGTACAGGCCCTCGGAGATGATGTACTCGATGGTGGCGCGCTCGTTCAGGGAGGCGGCGGGGTCCTGGAAGATCATCTGGATCTTGCGGACGACTTCGCGGTCCTCCTTGTGGGAGAGCTTGCCGGAGATGCGCTTGCCCTTGTAGAGGATCTGACCGGCAGCGCAGGGATTGATACGGATGATGGCACGGCCGATGGTGGTCTTGCCGGAGCCGGACTCGCCGACCAGGGAGAGGGTCTCGCCCTTGTAGATATCGAAGCTGACGTTGTCAACAGCCTTGAACGCTTTTTTGCCTCTGCCGAAGACAACATCAAGATTCTGTATGGAAAGCAATACTTCTTTTTCAGACTGATTCATCTTGTTGTCTCCTTAAAACTCATAATCCACATGGAGGCGTTTCATTTTTTCATGCAGATTGGTGATATTCTTGGGGATCTCGACCTTGGGAGCTCTGGGATCGAGCAGCCAGGTCTTGGCAAAGTGCGTCGGGCTGACCTGGAACATCGGGGGCTCCTTTTCGAGGTCGATCGCCATCGCGTACTGGTTTCTGGGCGCGAAGGCGTCGCCCTTGATCTTGTTGTAAAGGGAGGGCGGTGTGCCGGGGATGGAGAAGAGGTCGGTGCCCTTTTCGCAGAGCTGCGGCAGGGAGGAGAGCAGGGCCCAGGTGTAGGGGTGCTTGGGCTCGTAGAAGATCTCCTCGACGGTGCCGATCTCCACGATCTGACCGGCGTAGAGGACGGCCACGCGCTCGGCCACGTTCGCCACGACGCCGAGGTCATGGGTGATGTAGACGACGGTGAAGCCGAGGTCTCTCTGCAGGTCCTTGATCAGCTCGAGGATCTGCGCCTGGATGGTGACGTCCAGCGCGGTGGTGGGCTCGTCGCAGATCAGGATCTTGGGCTGGCAGGACAGGGCGATGGCGATGACGATACGCTGGCGCATACCGCCGGAGTACTCGAAGGGATAGTCGTCAAAGCGCTTCTCCGGGTCGGGGATACCGACCTTGCCCATGATCTCGATCGTTCGCGCTCTGGCCTCTTCGCGGGAGCACTGCTGATGCTTGAGGATGACGGACATGATCTGCTTGCCGATGGTGATGACCGGGTTCAGCGAGGTCATGGGGTCCTGGAAGACCGTGGCAATGCGGGTGCCGCGGATCTTCTGCCAGTCCTCGGTGTACTTGACCTTGGCGCAGTCGATGATGGCGTAGCCGTGGAGCACCGGATTCTTGATCGGCTTCAGATCCTTGCCTTCCTCGGTCTGCATGGCGGCGGCTCTTTCCTCGGGCGTTTCGGTGGAGCGGTATTCCACGCGGAAGGCAGCCACGTCGAAGATCTTGCCCAGGACGGCGGGATCGTTCAGATCCTCGCCGGTCGACATGGCGATCTTGAAAGCCTTGTCCAGCTTGCGGCGGAACTTGAGCTGCTTCTTCCAGGGATAGCGGGCGGTGGAGAGCAGGAGCTCCTTGGCCAGCCGCTCATTTCTGGCGAGAACTTCGTCGGAGAGCCCGTTGGGGTTGTTGGGGTTATCGGCCTTGGCGATCTTCTCGGCGCGCTCGGCCTCGAGCTTTTTGAGCGCCTCGGCGTCGCGGGCAGCGTGGCCGCTTTCGGACTTGTACTTGGCCATGCGCTCTGCGACGATCTGCTTGCGCTCGGCCTCAAGCTGCGCGTGTTCGGCTTCGAACTCCGCGATCTGCTGCTTGACCTTGACCATCTCCTTGGCGTCCTCCGCGTTGCGGCGGTCGAGGGTCTGGAGATAGTTGTTCTTGTCAACGGCGTTGTCCTTGAGCCGCTTCAGGCGGGCGGCGTAATCGGCCTCCTCGTCCAGGCTCAGGGCCTGGGCGGCCTGGATCTCGTTCTTCTTCTCCTGAATGGCGCGGAACTCGGCTGCGCCGCGCTCGAGCACGGAGTGCTTGTTGAGCATGTCCTGATACTGCTTGAGCTTGCGGCTGTTGGCGGCGTTCAGTTCGACGGAGGTATCGGAGATCTCGTCGTCGGAGAGGATGATGGTGCCGTTGGAGATAAAGCCGTTGGATTCGAGCATGCCGGCAAAGGTCTTGGTCAGAACGGATTTGCCGGAGCCGGATTCGCCGACGATGGCCAGGGCCTCGTTCTCATAGATGTCCAGAGAGACGCGGCGGATGGCGGTCAGGATACGGCCGCGGACGTTGAACTTGACTTCGACGTCCTTGAGGGAGAGAAGGACTTTACGATCGGTTTGATTCTGCATAATTCCGTCCTCCTTCTCACATGTGGGTCTTCGGGTCGGTGGCGTCCGCGAGGTTCTGACCGACCAGATAGAGGATGATGGTCAGCAGAGCGGCAAACGCGACCGGGGGCCAGAATTCCCAGGGATAGCTCAGGAAGGCCGCCTGTGCGTCGGAGATCATTCTGCCGAGACTGGGAACCTTCTCGCCGAAGCCCAGACCGAAGAAGGAAAGGTAGGCTTCGTAGTTGATGTAACCGGGCAGATTGGTGGCCAGCAGGGTCACGATGACGGAGGTCAGGAAGGGCAGAATGTTCTTGCTGACGATGCGGTTGACCGGCGTGCCGAGACACTTGGACGCCAGCGAGTACTCGCGGTCACGGATGATCATGACCTGGGTACGGATGAAGAACGCAACGGCGAACCAGCCGGTGATACACATGGCCAGGACCAGACTCCAGAAGCCGGCGCCCAGGATGTAGACCAGAACCGTGATGATCAGCAGGTCGGGGACGTTTGCGATCATGTTGAAGATGGGGATGAGGATCATGTCGAGCTTCTTCGAGAAGCCCCAGACCGCGCCGAGGATGACGCCGATCGTCATGTTGATCGCCGCGCAGATGATGGCAAGGGCCAGGGAGATCCGCGCACCGGCAAAGATGTTGTACATGATGGAGTTGCCGGACTTGCCGGAGCCGAAGAGCCACTTGAAGGAGAAGCCGAAGTGCTTCATCATGTAAGCCGGGGACTTGTGGAACAGCTCGGCGTTCATGACGTTTTCATCGGCGTTGAACGGGCAGATGATCGGCACGAAGATGGCCGAGAGGATCATCAGGACGAAGAGGCCGATGAGGAAGTAGTTGGACTTCTTGCGGAAGAAGACGCGGAACACGGACTTCCAGTAGGAGTAGCGGGGGGCAATGATCTTTTCGGAGGCAATGGCGTTGTTGCCGATGACGCGGAAGCCAAGCGCCTCATTGGACTGCACAGGGGCAGTTGTTTTCTTTTCGTTATTCATCACTTTCTACCTCCGCCACTGTCACTGGATAGCGAGATTCTCGGGTCGTACTTGGCAAGCAGCAGGTCGCCAAGGATCTGGCCCGCGATCGAGATCGAGGTGAGAATCAGCGTCATCGCGACGATAACCGCGTTATCGTGCTGGTTGATGGCAGTGATCATGATGCCGCCGACGCCGGGAATGCCGTAGACGCGCTCTGTCAGCAGCGCGCCGGTCAGGGCAAAGAGGATGGAGGCCGGAATGCCCTGAACGATGAAAATCATCGCGTTGCGTGCAATGTGAATGTTGTAGATCTCGCCCTCGGACATACCCTCGGCCCGGGCGAACTTCACGTAGTCGGAGTTCACCTGGTCGATCATGAAGCGGCGCGTCCACTTCATTTCGCCGCCGATTGCGCCGAGCGACATGGAGATCGTCGGCATGATATAGGCCAGGAACTTGACCTTTGCGGTGGCGAACTTCAGGGGAAGGTGGAAGACCTGCGTACCGACGGAGGCTACGATGAAGATGTAGGCCAGCGACGGGACGGCGGTCACGAAGACGATGTAGGCGTTGCCCAGATGGTCGATCAGCGAATCCTTGTGCCGCGCCATCGTGATGCCGAGCATAATGCCGAGCACGTAGGCGATGACCGTCGCCACGATGCCGATGACGAAGGAGTTGCCGACCGGCGTCAGGCCGGAGTAGCGGTAGGAGGCCTCGGTGTACTTGTCGGTGAAGCGCTCCTGCTGGGCGATGCTCAGCTCGCCGGTGTTATATTTAACGGTGTGGATATCCGTTGCGGTTTCTTCGTAACGATCGGTGCCCAGCCACTTCGGATACTGCAGCTTGGAAGGCACCAGACTGCCGGTGTTGATGTCGATGACTTCGGTGATCTCCTGGCCGCGGTAGGTGGTGTAGGACGTGCCGAGATTGAAATGGATCCAGTTCTGATGGATGTAGGGGAAGCTGCTGTCAAAGTACAGCAGATATTTGTGCTGCGTGCCGCTGCCCACGACGGCGAAGAGCCCGGAATAGGGGTCCTTCTCCAGCCGGATATAGCGGTCGGTCAGCGCCTCATCCTTGACGTCGCTGGTGGATTCAAAGGATATGATGTGCGTGAAGTAGTTCCACAGACGGGAGAACACGCTCTTCTCCTCCACGGCGATCAGATAGGCTCTGCCGCCGGGCTTCATCCGTCCGTTCTTGTAGTTCTGCGGCTCAAGATAGACGATCTTGTAGCCCATGCCCTCATACTTCGCCTTGAATTCCTGGACGCTGGCGTTTTGCTCGTAGGTGTCAGCCTTTTTGATCGAGGCCAGGTCGTCCGTGTATTCCTTCTGCTTGTCGTATTCGGGCCCGAATTGCGCCTCATATTTTGTCTTGAGGAAGCTGCCGAAGTCGACGTAGGTGAGATAGCCGTATTTTTTATACAGCGAATACTCGTACATCGTTCTGTCGTTCAGGTTTTTCTTGTTCCATAAATCATCCGTCTGGAAAATGACGTTCCGATGGATGGCGGTATAAACAAGCAACATGACGATTCCGACAACCACGACCAATGACAGGATAGAGAACAGAATGCGCTTAACTAAGTATTTTCCCATAATCGTATCCGTCCGGACACGGCATGCGCCGTAATCTCCCTCTCATTTAGATTTTTGGCAATCGCCGCAAGATCATTCCGGTGAAATACCGGTCCGATGACTTGGTTTCTGCTTTCGGGGGTATGCGGGGGGTCTGCGATTGAAACAAGACGCATATAGGGGGGAGAGGATTCTCCCCCCCCATATATGCGTTCCGGGATTTGAAATGACCCGGTCAGGCGGGGCTTAGAACAGGCCGATGACCTTGGTCATGTAGCCGGCGCCCAGGCCGCGGAAGGTATCCAGGTAGGTGGAAGGATCGCCGTAGTCGGGACCCCAGCCGGAGCCGTAGAACATATCGAAGTTACCGGCTTCGCCGTTGGAGGCGCGGTAGCCGCAGGCGTAGAAGTCTTCGGTGGTGGTGGCTTCGATCAGGTTGACCTGAACCTTGTCAGCGCCCAGCACGCCCTCGATGGACTGCTTGAAGACCTTGGCCATGTTGGTGTTGTTGGCAGAGGTGCCGAGGAAGACGACGTCGATCTGCACGGGGTAGGTGACGGCGTCGCCCAGCTGCTCTACGGCCTTGGCGAGCATCGCCTTGGCATCGTCCGGACGGTACCAGCCGTTGGTGCTGTCATGGACGTCGATGGGCATCTTGTAGGTCTCGGTGACGTAGTACTGAACCAGATCGCCGTAAGCGGTGCCGGCGGAGAAGGTGTGGCCGTCAGCATCGGTGGTGTCGTTGGTCAGACGGACGAACTCGGGAGCGGTGTACATGTTACGCAGAGCAGCGGCGGACAGATCCTGGCCGACAGCGACAGCGTTCATGGTCTCGTGGTCCCAAGCGTACTGAATGGCAAGACGGAAGGCCTTGTTGTTCAGGGCGAGGTTGGTGGAGATGTGAGCCTGCTCGTCAGCGGGAGAAGCGCAGGCGTCGGATTCCAGCTTGAAGGTGCCGCGGTTCAGGTTGAGGCCGCCGAAGAAGGTGGTGGAGGTGGTGTCAGTGATGTAGGCGTACTTCTCGAAGTTGCCGTCGTCCTTCGCCTGCTTCAGAGTGCCGGAGCCCTCGGACAGACCGGTGGAAACGAGGTGGTTGTTCAGAACTTCGTTGTACAGGCCGATGGGGTTGGAGCCGTCGTCGTAGACCCACTTGATGGAGTTGAGGACGACCTTGTCAGCGTTGTAGTAGTTGGGGTTCTTGACGACCAGGATCTCGGAGTCCTTCTGCAGCTTCTGCAGCAGGAACGGGCCGCAGTAGACCTGAGAGGAGACGTCGGTCTGCAGACCGAACTTGTAGCTGTCGCTCTGAGAGGCAGCCGCATACTCCTCGATGCCGTAGACGCCGCCGCGGCTCTGATAGAAGGAGTCGCAGATGGGCAGGAAGCAGGAGTAGGTCAGCATGGTCATGAAGTAGGGCAGCGGAGCGACCAGGGTGATTTCCAGGGTGTAGTCGTCAACAGCCTTGTAGCCGACGTTGTCCCAGGAACCGCCTTCGAGCAGGTACTCGTCAACACCGGCGATCTTGCCCTGAACCAGCCATTCCAGACCGGCGGCCGCATCGAGCATGTGATGGAAGCCGGCCTCGAAGTCCTTGGCGGTCAGATCGGCGTACTCAGCGCCTTCGGAGGTGAACCACTTCACACCCTGACGGATGTGGAAGGTGTAGGTCAGGTGGTCGTCGGATTCTTCCCAGGACTCGGCCAGAGCGGGCTGCATGACGCCCAGGTTGTCGTACTGGACCAGGCCGTCAACGCAGTTGACCGTGATCTCAGTGTCGGCCTGGGAGGAGGTGTTCAGCCAGTCGATGGTAACGGGAGCGGTGTTGAAGGTGATGGCCAGATCGGGGTTCAGGGTGTAGCCCTTGCCGGTCAGGTAAGCGGCGGCGTCGTAGGTGCCTTCACCGGCGGCAGCGGCGTTCCACATTTCCTTCATGGCGTCCCAGTCCTCGACCTTGATGAGCTCGTTGGCGATGACCATGGAGAACATACGGTCGTCGTCATTGCCCCACATGGCGTACGGGGTGGTTCTGTAGGCCTGGTGACCGATGCGGTAAACACCGCCCTGGGTCTGATACGGAGCCATAACGCCGGTGGAGAGCAGATAAGCCTCAGCCTTGGCGTAGGCAACGAAACGATCGTCCAGGTTTTCCAGTTCGTTGGCGGCGTCGAGCATGGCTTCATACTCGGGCAGCGCGTTCATGTAGACGTCCTCGTCCTCAGCACGCACGTAGCTGTCGGGACGAACGACGGGCTCGACTGCTTCTTCCGTGGTTTCAACGGGCTCAGCAGTGGAGTCAACGGGGGTTTCGTTGGTGGTGACGGGGGTATCGGGACCCTTCGTCGCGGGGGCCGCAGTGGTTTCCTTGTTGTCCGTCTTCTGGCAGCCGACGAACATGGCGGCGACCATCGCAACGGCAAGAAGGAGAGCAAGCAGCTTCTTCGCTTTGATCATGAAAAGTTCCTCCTAAAAAATTTTATATTTACAGGACACAATCGTGCTCCGCAAATACCGGAATCAGGCGGCGAAGGGGTCAGAAGCCAATCCACAGACCGCCAGTGCTTATAATATAGCACAACACTTCCTGTTTTGCAATAGAAAGTTCATAATTTTTTATAACTTAAGCAAATAACGCTTGCCGTTTTCCGCTTTTCCTTGTAGAAATAGACAAAAGGGAGGGATCAGGGACTAGGGATCAGGGATCAGGGACTAGGGATCAGGGATCAGGGACTAGGGATCAGGGACTAGGGGCCAGGGATTAGGGATCAGGGATCAGGGATTAGGGGCAAAACCTCCCCTGACAAGGGGAGGGGGACCGCGAAGCGGTGGAGGGGTAGCCTGCCGACGCGTGCACGTTAGAAACAAGGCGGCAGACAGCGCGGCGGCCTGGGGTCAGGCCGCCCTACGGATCGGTCTCCTATTGCCTATTGCCCGATGCCTATTGCCTAATCTCCCCGTCTCCTATTGCCTATTGCCTGCTGCCTATTGCCTAATCTCCCCGTCTCCGATTGCCTATTGCCTATAAAATTACGCGGAACCGATCGGGGAGGGTCGGCGTCTAAACCGTATCATCGGGAGCGGGGCGTTCGCGCAGATGCCCCGCCGCTGCCGGAATCGGATGAAAGGAAGATCACACCATGAAACGAACCTGGATGAAAACGACCCTCTGCCTGCTGTCGGCGGTTCTGCTGTTTGCGGCTCTGAGCGCCTGCGGCGGCGGATCGCGGACGGAGCCGAACGCCAAAACGGAAGCGCACAAAACCGAACCGCAGCCGGAGGTGCAAACGGAGCCGGAGCGGATCATGACGATCCTCGACCGGGACGGAACCCCTCTGGGCGGGATCGACGGGCGGGCCGCCTGCACCGCGGCGGACGCGGGGATCGCGTACAGCGTCTTTGCGCCGGCGGAGTATCAGCGCACGGGAACCGCGGAATACCGCTTCTTCCGCACTGCGGACCGGAAGGATCTCCTGCTCGGACGGCTGGAGGATCAGGGCTATGAGGCGGTCTACGCCCGGACGGAGCTGGGCGGGGTCGTGTATACCCTTGCCGTCACCGGCAGTCCCGTCGACGGGACGCCCGACCCGCTCTGGCTGCTGGCGCTGGACCCCGCCGCGGAGACCATGACCCAATACAAGGTCTCGGAGGACGGCTTCCCCTACGCCTCGATGGCTGCCGTCGGCGGCAAGCTGCTGATTTTGAACCACGAGACCCTCACGGACCGCTGCGACAGGGTCCTGGAATTTGACCCCGCCTCCGGCGCGCTGCGGGAGCTTCTGTCCTTCCCGGACGACGGGCTCTCGTCTCTGCGGGGCGTCTGCGCCGCGGAGGACGGGTTTTATCTGCTGCGGCTGCGGCTGGAGGGCGGGAGCCCCGCGGAGCTGCTGCTGGACCGGTACGACGCGGCGGGCGCGAAGCGCTCCGAGCGCTCGCTGAACGACCTCCTCCTCCCGGCGGCCCGGTCCGTCCCCGGTCTCTCCGGCGAGGCGGACGCGCTGAACGAATTCGGCATGATGGTCAGCGGCTTCTCCGTTCAGGCGGACCGGTATCTGTACTACGAGAACTTCGGTCTGCTGCGGGTCGTGCTGGACCTGGAGGACGGAGCGGCGCTGCTTTCGAAGGACGACCTCTGGAGCGTTTCCCGGGGCAGCGGCAGCCCGGCGGTCTACCGTCTGGACTTTGACGCGGAGGAGGAAGGGCCGAAGGTCCTGGTCCTGCAGGACGGCGGATTCGCAGACTTCCCCATCGAGCCCAGGGACGGGCACAGGCTGCTGCGGGCCCTCTCCCGCGCCTCCGGCGGGACCTGGCTGCTGCAGCTTTCCGACAGCGACAAGGCCTATGCGGGCAGCGAGATCCTCTGCTGGCTGCAGGAGCCCTGAGCGCGATCTCCCGCGCGCTGCGGGATCGGGCGGGCGGCGGAACGCCTCCGCCTGACCGAAACGGCGAAAAACCGGTTGCTTTCCCCATTTGGAAAGCGACCGGTTTTTTTCGCCCGATGCTGTATGATTGGGTACGAGGCGGCAGCGAAGGGGGAAGCGGCGTGACGGTCTATCTTGACGAGGTCTTTCTGGTGAACGCAGCGGTGAACGGCCTGCTGCTGGAGACCTCGGTCCGGCTGACCGGCGGGGCGCGAAGCCCCGGACGGCTGATCGGGGCGGCGGCCCTGGGCGGGGTCTACGCAGCGGCGGTCTGGCTGCCCGGTCTGGCCGGGCTTGCCTCGATCCCCGGTCAGCTTGCGGCCTGGGCGGGGCTGTGCGCCCTCTGCTTCGGCTGGCGCGGGTCGGCCTGGAAAAGCTGGCTTTGGTTTTTCGGGGTCTGCTGCGGCTTTGCCGGTCTGGTGCTGGCGGCGGCGAGCCTGCTGCGCGTCCCGGCGGTTTCCGGCGGCGGGCGGGTCTGGTATCGGGTGAGCGGGCGGCTGCTGATCGGCTGCGCGGTCGGGCTCTGGGGGCTCTGCCGTCTCTGTCTGGAGCGGTTTGCGCGGCATCGCGGGCCGGAGCTGGTCTCCGTCCGTCTGGAGATCGGGGACAGGGCGGCGGTCTGTACCGCCCTGCGGGATAACGGAAACACCCTGCGCGACCCCTTCACCGGACGGGGCGTTCCCGTGGTGGAGCACAGGGTCCTGGCGCGGCTGGCGCCGGAGCTCGGGACGGAGCCGTCCGCCGACGCCGCCGCCCTGATGGACCGGCTCCACGGTCTTCGGCCGGAGCTGCGGACCGCCCTGCTTCCCTACCGGGCCGTCGGAACCGACGGCGGCCTGCTTCTGGGGCTGTACGCGGACCGGATTTTGGAAAACGGGAAGCCGGTTCCCGCGCGGCTGGTCGCCCTCTCTCCGACGCCGGTCAGCGACGGCGGCGGCTACGAGGCCCTGATCCCTGCCGATTGATATGAAGGAGGATGAACGATGATCGTCTATTGCGCTGCCTGGGCGCGCCTGCTGCGGCGGCTCCGGGTCGGAAAGCTCATGTACGTCGGCGGGAGCGACGTCCTGCCCCCGCCGCTCGCGGCGGAGGAGGAGGCCGACGCCCTGCTCCGTCTGGAGGCGGGCGACCCGGCGGCAAAGCGCCTGCTGATCGAACACAACCTGCGCCTGGTGGTCTTCCTGTCCAAGCGCTTTGAGTCCACCGGCATCAACCTTGAGGACCTGATCTCCATCGGAACGATCGGTCTGATCAAGGCCGTGGGGACCTTTCGCCGGGACAAGAAGATCAAGCTGGCGACCTACGCCTCCCGCTGCATCGAAAACGAGATCCTGATGCACGTCCGCAAAACCGCGAATCAGAAGGGCGAGATCTCGCTGGACGAGCCGATCAATACCGATTGGGACGGAAACGAGCTGCTCCTGTCCGACGTTCTGGGCACGGACGGGGACGTGGTCCTGCGAAATCTGGAGGAGCGGGTGGATCACGAGCTCCTGCGCGAGGCCCTGGCCCGGCTGAGCGCCAGAGACCGGGAGATCATCTCCCTGCGCTTCGGTCTGGACGGCCGCCGGCCCCTGACCCAGAAGGAGGTCGCGGACGGTCTGGGCATCTCCCAGTCCTACATCTCCCGCCTCGAAAAGCGCATCCTCGAACGCCTGCGGCAGGATATCACCCGCCAGCTCTCCGCGTAGCCGGAGCCGGGCCGCTCGCAGGGGGGCGACGGAAGACGAAGTCCACCCCCCAAGTCCTTCCCCTTGAGGGGAAGGTGGCGCCGCAGGCGACGGAAGAGGTGACGTACCGGATCGCAGCTTGTTTCGACGAATGCAAAAGCGGAAAGAAGATCACCTCTTCCGTCATCCGGCTTGCGGGAGACGCCGGATGCCACCCTCCCCTCAAGGGGAGGGATT
>JAEEGK010017152.1_pt1 | contig 15826 bp, 15 predicted proteins | sample 8958771 | NCBI WGS metagenome assembly JAEEGK01 (sample SAMN16246547, study PRJNA631951) | gut metagenome | biome: gut microbiome; feature: rumen; material: SC-attached | host: Bos | place: Iran: Karaj | collected 2018-10
CGGCGTGGCCTGCAAGATGGTGAAGTAGGGGGCATGGATTTTCCCCTATACCAGGTCCCGTATGGTTTTGCCCATGTTGATGAGGTGGTCGGCGATACGCTCTGAATTTTGAGCCAGTGAGATGTATTCCGCACCGGCTGGAGTTTCGCATTCGCCGGAGGTAAGCCGGGCGATGTGGTTCCGCTCCATGCTTTCGGTAAAATCGTCAATCTCCTCTTCGATACGGTTGGCACGCTCCAGCGCATCCAGGTCCACCTTGTGGTACGCAACCTGAATCTCCTTGTAAAGGCTGTCGACCATCTGCTCCATTTCCAAAATTTCCGCAATGGCGGTTTTGGAGAATTTGGCCTGATGCACTTTCAGCGAATCGGCGTACTCCACGATGTTTTCGGCATAGTCTCCGATGCGTTCCAAATCGTTGGTCGTGCGGATGGTGGAGCTGAGGTACTTCTGGTCAAAGCTGTTCAGTCTGTTCGCCGAAAGCCGGACGGAGTAGTGCAGCAGTTCTGTTTTCAGGAAATCGAGTTCCTGCTCCGTCTTGCGGAACGTGCTTATATCTTTGTAATCCATGGTTGTGACAATCCTGATGGAGCGGTGGAAGTTTGTCATCGCCATTTCTGCCATGTGTTCGATTTCGGCCTTCAGCTGGCGGATGGCCACGACGGGTGTGCGGAGCATCTGCTCGTCGAGGAAATGCAGTTGCGGAGCATCCGTTTCTCCTGCAGGATGTTCCTTCACCATCCTGCATGCAAGTGTCACAAGCGCGTTTGTCAGAGGCAGCGCGACAAGCATGGTGCAGGTGTTGAATCCGGTGTGGAACATGGCCAATTGCAGTTGCGGTGCGGATGGGAAGAGGTTTCCGAAGAGCGTTCCGAAACTCCATCTGCCGCCCGTCGCCATCCACATCGCAAGGGCGAGCAGCAGGAATATGGTCACGCCCATCACGTTGAAGACAAGATGGATCATTGCAGTGCGCCGGGCCGCCGTGCCGCTTGTCATGCCGGCGATGATGGCCACCACACAGGAGCCGATGTTCGAGCCCATTGTGAGGTAGATGCCCTGGTCAAGCGTAACCAGTCCTGTCACCACCATTGTGATGGCGATGGAGGTCATCACCGACGAAGATTGGATGATGGCTGTCAGGACGGCGCCAATCAGCACGAGCAGCAGAGGGTTGCCGATGCCGGCCAGAAAAATTTTCACCGATTCGAGGGCGGCAAATTCGTCCATCGCGTCAGCCATCATCGACAGGCCGACAAAGAGCAGGCCGAAACCTGTCAGGATGCCGCCTGTCTGTCGTATGGTGTCCCGTTTGGCGAGCAGTGTGGTGAAGGCTCCGATGCCGGCGAATGCGGAGAAAATCAGGGTTGTGGAGATGCTGTTTGTCCCGAACATGCCGAGTGCGACAAGCTGGGCGGTGACGGTGGTGCCGATATTCGCCCCGTAGATGATGGTGGCCGCCTGCGCGAGCGACATGATGCCCACGTTGACAAAGCCGATGACCATCACAGTCACGGCGCCGCTGCTCTGGATGGCAGCCGTGCCGAGGGTGCCGATTCCGACACCGATCCATTTGTTTTTGCCTGTTTTGGAAAAGAGCTGTTTGAGCCGCCGCGAGGATGCCGATTCAAGGTTGCTGCTCATCATGGTGCAGGCCACCAGGAATACGCCGATGCCGGCAGTCAGGGTCAGGATGGCGATAAGTACGTTTGTCAGGTCCATTTTGTTGGTGTTATGAAAAAAATATTGTTGTCATTTTACTGTTTTGCATATAAAAAAAATGGTATGAATCCGCATGTGGATCCATACCTTTCATTTGCGTTGGAGGGAAGGGAGCGTGGAATAATGCTTTTCGCGGGGCATAACGGCGCACCAGCCCCCTCATCTGTTTCAGCGACCGTCTGGCGGAAGAATTTGCCGGAACTGAAATGTCCGGATGAAGGATGTAAAGCGGGCATAGTGTAACATTGCCGATAGCTCCATCCGGTATGTCGTTTTCATCATCCCATTCGGATTCGTCAGCATCCGGTTCCAGGCAGTTCTCCATGCAGAGCTCCTGCCCGATCCGGTTTGCATCGTGGTATTCATTCATCACCAGTGCGATGGCGCAAATGCCCATCAGCACAACGAGGATAACGGATGCAATATTTCTGAATGTTCCGAACATGGCTGCAAAAGTACTCAAAATCCCGACACGTTTCCCGCGCCGAAGGCGGAAAATGTGTGGTGCTTATTGATTGCTGTTCTCAATTACATTTGAAAGAACCCTTGGATTCATTCCATTTCCAAAAGTTTTCATTTTCCAAACTTACCAAAACCTCAATACAATCCCCAATATGATATTGTTCCAATGTTTCTTCAAGTTGAAAAAAATGTAAAAATTGAGTTGCATCCTTGCCATTTAAATTATATCTGAATTTTACATATGCTATTTTAGAGGTACGTCTCCCGGCTTGTTTCGTTATACCTACATCAATGATTTTAGCATATACTACTTCAGTTTTTCCATGATCCAATTTATATGTTTTTACACTGTACAACAGTAACCCTATCAAGAATATTATTAGCATGACAAAAATATCCCCTCTTATTTTTATACCGAAAATTGAGATATTATCCTTTTCTTTTGTTTGCCTCTTCATATTGCACAGATAAATAATTATTTATCATCATAACGCCGCAACATTGATTTTATTGCTGAATCCGAAAAAAAGTGGTATGGAAGAGGGACGCTACATGTCAATGTTATTTTAGCAATTTCACATTGTTATTTTCTGACAGTACACCCATTTGCTGGATGGCAATCCGATTTAGTTTGATGAGTCTGTCGCTTTGTGAAACGCCTTCGTTAATTAGTACTGCATTTATGTTCTCCATGTTTGACAAGCAAATCAGTTCGTTTATGGTGGCATAATCCCGGATGTTACCTTTTAATTCCGGATTGGCTTCGCGCCACTGCTTGGCTGTCATGCCGAACATGGCTACATTAAGCACATCTGCCTCTTCGGCATAAATCATGTTGGCTTGTGCGTGAGAGATTTTTGCGGGAATAAGGTGACTTTTTATAGCATCGGTATGTATGCGATAGTTGATTTTCGAAAGCTCGCGTTTTGCCGACCAGCCTAACAGTTCTTGTTCTACATTTTTTAGACGTTGGAAATCCTTAATCAGGTAGACTTTAAATTCGGGGCTAATCCACATGGCGAACTCAAAGGCTATGTCCTTGTGTGCATATGTGCCGCCATACCGTCCTGCACGTGCTGTGATTCCTACAGCGTTAGTTTTTTCCGTCCACTCCTTGACACTCAAACGATAGTTGTTCAAACCAGCCATGCTCTTAATTCTGTCGAATTCGACAGAATTAAAATCCGGATTGTGCACTTTTTCCCATATGCCGAGGAATTCCACTGTGTTACGGTTGCGCAGCCAGTTGTGGAAAAAGAAATCACCATCTTTGGCGCGCATCATGTCTGTCAGACTGATATAGTCTTCATCACTAATCTGTATGATGGTTATTGGGGTGTTTTGAACAATTATTTGTTTCATTATCTTGCGTTTTAAGGATTAGTATTCTTAATGGACGGTTATGTCCTTTATTTTTTGCAAAAGTACTCAAAAATCCGACACGCTTCCCGCGCCGAAGGTGGAAAATGTGGGGTGTAGGGCGCAATAATGGATGCGAATTGTCGTTCTATCAATATTGTATTGAATGATAATATGGTAGAACAGATGTTTTGACAATGACAAAAAAAGAAATAAAGGATTATCTTGACAGATTGCATCACAGTGCTTTCCGTAATGAAAAGCAAATCAGGAACAGCCGGATCTGCGGGTGTTTTTATTGCGGTAGTATCCTCAAACATGAAGATATCGTTGAATGGCTGGATGATGACGGGCGCGGTGACCATACAGCTGTCTGTCCGAAATGTGGCGTTGATTCTGTTATTGGGGATGATTGTGGTGTGCGGATTACACCTCCTTTTCTTGACCTGATGTATCTTGAATACTTTGGAGATGGGGTAGGTGACACAAAAGTTCAAATTGTTAAGGAAGAGACAGATGGAAAAGTCCTCATGGAGATAATGGTGGATTCCCTGCCGTCAGACAAATAGGGCGACAAATAGGGCGAGTGTGATACTTGAAAACGTCAGAAAGAGCAGTACGGTAACCAGCAGGTAGGATTTCAGAATTGGCCAAAACCATCCTTTTGTTTTGAAAGACAAACGTATCATGTTCCATTGGCTTAAGAAAATGCATACCGGGATGAGCAACAGCAGGATAATGTAATTGTGGCTCATCATGTTATCCCATGCCTTAACGCCCTCTGTATGTTGGAGCATCACTGGAAAAAGGTAGTAGGCCAGTGTAGAAAGGCATAACATGGTTACACAGATGGTTGCAGCGGCGTTGGAAACCGCGAAAGCTTTCAGGTGGCCTCTTCTTGGGTGACGTTTTCGGCTCAGCATCCAAAAGATGGTGGTGACGCAAAAGCCCAGGCTGGTGGAAAGTGCGGCGAAAAACAGATCGTACAGCAGATTGTGTTCACATGGAAGAATGGATCTGAATTGCAGATGGTTTGTAGTGGTTACAATGGCTTTTCGCGAATAGTGGAAAAACAGTGCGAATATGATTGCTGCAAGAATGCCAAAGATGCAGCCTGTCCAAAATGTCTTTTTCCCCAGCGTTTCCTTAGTGAGAACAGGTTTGGTGGCAGTGAGGGCGAACGTTGCCCCAATGGTTTTCTTCATATCGTTAAAATTAAAAATCCTTACTCATAACGCCGCGACATTGAATTTATTGTTTAATCCGGAAAAAATGCCACTCGAATTTGGTTGGATTAAATCCGGGTTGTGTCCATTTAACCGAATGCGTATTTCTCATCATAACTGATGTTGTATCTTTCCAAAAACGATTTGTATTCATCGTGAAAACTCCTTTTCCTGTGATGTTCTTCCTGCTTTCGTATGTAGTTTATGGTCTTGTCAAGCAAAGACGGGCTGACGGAAAAAGCCCCATAGCCGTCCTGCCAACAGAACGGCGTATAATAACAGTCCAGTGTCTTGATCCATTTGCTGCTGTTTGCCTTGATGTTTCTGACGAAATCCGTCAATGCCATTGTTTTTGGGAGCGAGGCCAATATGTGGATATGGTCTTCTATGCCTCCCACCACGATGGGAATGCCGTCCATGCCCTTGATGACACCGCCGATATATTGGAAAATGCGCGGAAGATCCTCTTTCCGCATTGGAATACCCGTGCTTTTTACATGGAACACGAGGTGGATGTCGATTTTTACCAATGAACTCGCCATGTTTTTTTTCTTTCGCCCCTACGGGGCTGTTTTCATTTTTTTTTGTTTTGTGTGCCGGGGGTTGACACCCCCGGTTGTAGTCTGCGGCCCTTTCAGGGCCGCTCTTGCCATCGCCACCGATGCCGTGCTAAGCCATCGTGCCGCCGCCCTGAAAGGGCGGTATGACCACAGGCGGGGGTGCAAACCTGCGTCGGTATGACCACAGGCGGAGGTGCAAACCCCCGCAATCGGCGGCGGATGCCGCATTATTTTTTGCAAAAGTACTCAAAATTCCGACACGGTTCATAAACAGATAAAGAAAAAACGGTTTCCGGGCATATTGCTTTTTTTACTATCTTTGCATTTTTTTCAGAGTGAAAAAACAACAGAATGGACCATATACGAAATTTTTGCATAATAGCGCATATTGACCACGGAAAGAGTACGTTGGCTGACCGGATGCTTCAGATGACCGGTGCGGTGAGCGACCGGGAGTTCCAGGATCAGGTGCTGGACGATATGGATTTGGAGCGCGAAAAGGGCATCACCATCAAGAGCCACGCGGTGCAGATGCAGTATGCCTGCAAGGGGGAGAATTACATCCTCAACCTTATTGACACTCCGGGCCACGTGGACTTTTCCTACGAGGTGTCCCGCTCGCTGGCGGCCTGCGAAGGGGCGGTGCTGGTGGTGGACGCCACGCAGGGCATCCAGGCGCAGACCATCTCAAACCTCTACATGGCCGTTGACAACGACCTGGACATCATTCCGGTGGTGAACAAGATTGACATGCCGTCTGCCATGCCGGAGGAGGTGAAGGATCAGATTGTGGAGCTGTTGGGCTGCAAGCGCGAGGAGATTATTGAGGCGAGCGCCAAGACGGGCGAAGGGGTTGATTTGATCCTGCAGGCCATTGTGGAGCACATCCGTCCGCCGAAAGGGGACGAGAACGCTCCGTTGCAGGCGTTGATCTTCGATTCGGTGTTCAATTCCTTCCGGGGCATCATCGCCTATTTCCGGATTGTGAACGGCACACTGAAAACGGGTGAGCATGTGAAGTTTGTCTCCACCGGCAAGGAATACGACGCCGACGAAATCGGGGTGCTGGGCATGGACCGCATCCCCTGCAAGGAGCTGAAGGCCGGCAATGTGGGCTATATAATTTCCGGCGTGAAGGCGGCCAAGGAGGTGAAGGTGGGCGACACCATCACCCATGTGCAGAACCCCTGCTCCGAGGCAATTGAGGGCTTCAAGGAGGTGAAGCCGATGCTGTTCGCCGGCATCTATCCGGTAGATGCCTCCGATTACGAGGAGCTGCGCGCCTCGTTGGAAAAACTGCAGTTGAACGACGCCTCCCTGACCTTTGATCCGGAGTCATCCTTAGCGTTGGGCTTCGGCTTCCGCTGCGGCTTTCTGGGTCTGCTGCACATGGAGATTATCCAGGAGCGGCTGGACCGCGAGTTCAACATGGATGTGATCACCACGGTGCCGAATGTCTCCTACAAGGTCTTCACCACCCAGCATACTGTTGTGGATGTGCACAACCCTTCGGGCATGCCTGCGCTGAACAACATCGACCACATTGAGGAACCGTACATTGCGGCGCAGATTATCACCAAAACGGACTACATCGGGCCGATCATGAAGCTTTGTCTGGACAAGCGCGGCACGCTGAAAAGCCAGTCCTACCTCACCACCGACCGCATCGAAATCAATTTCGACCTGCCGTTGGGCGAGATAGTGTTCGACTTTTATGACAAGCTGAAGAGCTGCTCCAAGGGGTATGCCTCCTTCGACTACTACTTGAGCGACTACAAGCCCTCCAAACTGGCCAAGCTGGACATCCTGCTCAACGGGGATCCGGTGGATGCGCTCTCCACGCTGATTTATGTTGACAATGCCTACGCCTTCGGGCGGCGCATGTGCGAGAAGTTGAAGGAGCTGATTCCGCGCCAGCAGTTCGATATCGCGATACAGGCGGCAATAGGGTCGAAAATCATCGCCCGTGAGACGGTGAAGCAGGTGCGCAAGGATGTGACGGCCAAATGTTACGGCGGCGACATCACCCGTAAGCGCAAGCTGCTCGAAAAGCAGAAGGCAGGTAAGAAGCGTATGCGTCAGATCGGTAACGTTGAAGTGCCACAGTCGGCCTTCCTTGCTGTGCTCAAGCTCGATTAAGTTGATACCGTCTCCCAGGAAGGGAAAGAAGGATACCATCGAATTCTAAGTTAAGCAACAAACTCGCCAACTTGGTGGTCGGCAGTCTTGTGCCGATAATCAAGTCGTCGAGACTGACAATGGCTTTGCCGATAAAACAGTCCATGATGAGTTTTTCTTCGTCGGTGTAATCGCGAAATAGCGCCGTTTGATGTTCTTCGCTTGAGGGTCGTTCCCATCGCATCACATAACGCAGGTTGACTACGCTCTCCATGAGGTGGGCGCGGTTGGTGCGGATCAGGTAGTTGCAGCCTTGGCTGTAGAGATCCTTCACCCGACCAGGATAGGCAAACACGTCACGGCTGTAAGAGTTGGCAAGGTCGGCAGTGATCAGCGAACCGCCCTTCAAAGCGGATTCAATCACGATGACGGCATCGGCCATACCGGCGATGATTCGGTTACGGCGTGGAAAATTTTCCCTATCGGGCTTCGTACCACTCATGCACTCGGTGAGCAATCCGCCATTAGCAAGCATCTCTGAAGCCAATTTCTTGTTTGCCGCTGGATAAATCTGCTGTAAGCCATTACCCAACACACCTACTGTGGGGATTCCCGCTTTCACCGATGTTCGGTGCGCCATGGTGTCGACGCCGTATGCCAGTCCACTGATCACCAACACGTGGTCGTCCACAAGGTAATTCACCAGCTGGTCGCAGTTTTCTTTGCCGTAATCGGTGATGTTGCGGGTACCGACGATGGCTACCACGCGGTTGGCATTGAGGTTGGCGTTGCCTTTGTAATACAGCATCAGGGGACTGTCGTCGCATTGCAGAAGCCGCTTCGGGTAGTCGGAATCCCTATAAAACAAGGGCTTGATGCCGTTTTGCTCGATGAATTCCACCTCCTGCTCGGCACGTTTCAAAAGGTCTTTTGAATTGCATAGCGCATCCACTGTCACCTCTCGTATCCCGTTAATCTTTAACAAGGTCTTCCGGGTTTCCTTAAACACTGCTTTGGCGCTACCACAATAATCGACAAGCTTTTTTCCGCTGATGTCGCCGATGCCGGGGATCAGCGTGATGGCAATTTGATATAAGATTTCGTCATTCATAATTAATAGTAATAATTTCGCAAAAATAAATAAAAATAATAAATATTTATAATTAATAATTATTTTTGCTAATTGTTTAAAATTAAAATAATACCATGTCACAATCCTTATCAAAATTATATATACACGCGACGTTTCATATTAAGAAAACCAGTGTTCCATTAAGGAAAGAAGATTTTGAAGAGCTGTTCGCCTATATTGCTCAAGTGTTGAAAAGTATGGATTGTTATCCTATTCAGGTGGGAGGGGTTGAGAATCATATTCATGTGTTATCGACGATGTCTAAAAATACCTCATTGGCGAAAATGATGGAGGAAGTCAAGCGCCATTCCAGTCGGTGGTTAAAGACAAAAGATATCTATTACAAGGATTTCAGTTGGCAGGGTGGCTACGGAGGTTTCTCAGTTAGTCAGTCTGTTGTGGAGAAAACGGCTGCTTATATCAGAAATCAAGAGAATCATCACAGAAAGCGGAGTTTTAGGGAAGAGTATTTGTGTTTTTTGGATGAATATGGTGTGGATTACAACGAAGTTTATTTGTTTTCCGATTAAGCTGCCCTTTCAGGGCGTTGTTGGTTGTGTGTTCAAGAGCCCGACGCGGTGCGTCGGGTTAAGATAAGTTGCCCCTTCGGGGCGATTGTGTTTTTGGTGGGAGGTTTTGTCCGCCCTGAAAGGGCAGCCTAACCTAGCCATCGGGGCGATCGTGTTTTTTGGTGGGAGGTTTTGTTCGCCCTGAAAGGGCAGCCTAACCTAGCCCAGGGCGTCGCCCTGGGATCGGGAATGATAAATGTAAAAATGAATGAAAAAATTGTTATTTTTGCCCCGTGAACGGTAAAGTCATCAAGTCAACGGGAAGCTGGTATATCGTCCTCGACGAGTCGGGACGTCAATGGGAGTGCCGTCTCCGGGGTAAGATCCGCCTCGACGGACTTCGGTCGACCAACCCCGTGGCGGTGGGCGATAACGTCGTGTTTGAACAGGAACCCGGCAAGGACACAGGCGTGATCAAGAAGATTGAGACACGCAATAACCTCATCGTCCGCAAGTCAGTCAACCTGAGCAAAGCCTCACACATTATCGCCGCTAATGTCGACTTGGCCATCATCGTGGCCACCGTGGCCAATCCACGCACGTCCACAGGGTTCATCGACCGTTTCATGGTCACCGCCGAGGCCTATCACATCCCCACGGCGTTGGTGTTCAACAAATGTGATATTTATACCGACGACCAGATAGGGGAGATGGCAGAGTTGATCGAATACTACTCCAGCATTGGCTACACCTCGTTCGGCGTGTCGGCCAAAACAGGTTTCCAACTGGACGAGTTGAAGGCATTGATGAAAGACAAGATTTGCCTTTTTTCAGGCCATTCCGGAGTGGGGAAGTCGGCATTGGTGAACGCCCTCGATCCTCATCAACACCTGCGCATCGGAGAGATCTCCGACGTGCACAATAAAGGCAAGCATACCACCACCTTCGCCGAGATGCATCATCTTGAATTCGGCAGCTGGATTGTGGATACCCCTGGTATCAAGGAGTTTGCGCTTTACGACATGGAGACAGAAACCCTGGCCCAGCGTTTTCCCGAGATGCGTGACTTGATGAGCGAGTGCCGCTTTAGCAACTGCACTCATACCCATGAACCTGGATGTGCCGTGAAGGAAGCCGTTGAGCGAGGCGACATCGCCGATTGGCGTTACAACAACTATCTGAGAATGTACAATAATGAAGACTGGAGCTATGGAACCGACGATTAAGGATTTGATGCTGAAGAAATTGGAAGATGAGCAGGCTTGCGTCATCCAGCTTGAGATGGGCGCTTATGACTACAGTCTGTCGGAGATTGCAAGGATTGTGGAGGAGAACGATGCCAAGATCTTGAACCTGACGGTGGACGGCATCCCTGAAGATCCCGGACGCATCATGGTGAGCATCTTGATCAACAAGTCGGATTGTACCGCCATAGTGAAAAGCTTCTATCGTTATAACTACAACATTGCCAATACTTTCAGCTCGCCCGATGAGGATAGCGACCTGCGCGACAGGTACGCTTTGCTGATGAGATACATGAGCGTTTAACAAGCATAGCCTATGAGAATCGCGATTTTTAGAAAGACCATCGCCCCGGAAAACGAGGTGTACATGCAAAAGCTGATTCAGGAACTGACCGACAACCATGTGGAGGTAGTGGACTGCTTTACAAGCCATGGCGAACTCGACGGTCGTGTCGATATGCTGCTTTCCATCGGTGGCGACGGTACCATGCTTGACGCAGTGCCGTTGGTAGGCAACTCGGGCATCCCGATGTTAGGCATCAACATGGGAAGGCTGGGCTTCATCTCCAGTGTGGCTAAGGAAGAGATACACGAAGCCATCAAACAGATCGTCGAAGGCCGTTTTACCACGGAGTCCCGTACTTTGCTTGAACTGGTGGCCCCGCAAGGCGTTTTTCACGACAAGATCAACTATGCCTTAAATGAAATCAACATCATCCGTAACCCTGAGCATTCGTTGTTGACCATCAAGGTTTTTGTGAATGATGTCTTCCTCAATACCTACTGGGGTGACGGCATCCTGATGGCTACTCCGACGGGTTCCACAGCCTATTCGCTGAGCGCCGGCGGCCCCATCCTTACGCCTGACTCGCACTGCTTCGTCATCACCCCGATAGCCGCCCACAACCTCACGGTGCGCCCCATCGTCATCCCCGACGATAGCGTCGTCCGCATCCAGGTCGAAGGTCGCGAGAAAAAATTCGTGTTCAGCATGGACTCCCGTGTATGTGCCCTCGAAACCTCAGTGGAGTTGGTCGTACGCAAGGCCGACTTCTGCATTAACACCGTCAGAATGGAGGGCACGGACTTCTTCAGCACCATTCGTAACAAACTATCGTGGGGCAAGGACAATAGAAATTGAATTTCTGCGTTGTCACATAAATAAAAAAGTCTTAACTTTGCAAACTTTATGAAAATGAAGAGAAGACTGCATATTTTGCTGACAGCGTTTTGCCTGATTTTATTGGGTCAGGCTGGTAGTCGTGCGTATGCTCAAGCCCCGCGAACCATCGAGGTAGGACCTCATTTCGGAGCCACCGCTTATGTCGGTGACCTCAACGTATGGCGTAACTTGCCAAAATGGGATTGGAAGAAGTTCAACCAGTTTGATTATGACTGGGGTGTGTTGGCTCGTTTTAACTACAACACCCGCTGGGCATTCCGTCTCGATTACACCCATGGACGACTCAGAGCCAGTGATCCGGTAACCGCTTGGCGTCCCGAGGCAAAACTCAATTTCAAGTCTACGGTGAATGACCTTGCAGTGATGGTTGAATTCAATTTTTTGGATTATTATACCGGTCATATCAAAAATACCATTTCACCCTACATTTTTGCGGGCTTCTCTGGAATGGTCTACCAAGTGCAGCCTTACACAGGCATCGACTCACTGGATGTCTTGTATTTCAACGACCTCCAGCAGGGTGCCAATGATGCCGACGTCTTCAACGTGAGCGACTCGCTAAAGCCGTTTTTTCAACGTAATATGGCGCTTTCCATCCCCTTCGGCATAGGCTGTAAAGTGTCCATCTCGAAACATCTGGCAGCCACGGTGGAGTGGCGGATGCATTATACCCTGACCGATTACCTTGATGGCGTTCATGCTAACTATGCTGAGACGCATGCGACCGCCAAAGGTTATGACTTTACCGACCCAACGGGGACTTTCGATGCTGGTTATCAGCGCGGTAACTCCCAGACCAACGATTGGTTCGGCATGCTTAACCTTTCACTCACCTGGAAGTTTGTGATCCCCAACTCCTCTGCTTGTAAAATGAATTTTGAATAGCCATGTCACTGAAAGATCAAATACAGATAGAACGTCTACCTAAGCACATCGCCGTTATCATGGATGGCAACGGCCGCTGGGCCAAGGAAAAGGGGATGCCCCGTATCTTCGGGCACCGAAACGCTATTCAATCGGTGCGCGAGGTCAGCGAAGGCTGTGCCGAACTTGGCGTCTCCTATCTGACCCTTTATACTTTCTCCACCGAAAACTGGAACCGCCCTGCCGACGAGGTGGGCGGACTGATGACACTCTTTGGACAAACCCTTGTCAAAGAGACCGAGACACTGCTGAAAAATGGCATCCGACTCACCGTTTGTGGCGACACAAGCCGCTTGCCTAAAGCCGTTTTCGACAAGATGCAGGAAGTCATCGAGATCACCAGCAAAGGCGAAAGGATGGGACTCAATTTAGCTTTGAGCTATTCCGGCCGATGGGACATCACCCAAGCGGCTCGCAAACTGGCACAGCAGGTGAAAGACGGCAAGATGAACCCTGAAGATATCGATGAGAACACCTTCGCCAATTCGCTTGTCACGGCAGGCATGCCCGACCCCGAGTTGCTTATTCGTACTAGCGGCGAACTGCGTATCAGCAACTTCCTGATGTGGCAACTGGCTTATTCAGAACTCTATTTTACCGACAAATACTGGCCCGATTTCAGGAAAGAAGACTTGTATGAGGCCATCTTGGACTACCAACATCGTGAACGCCGATTTGGCAAGACCAGCGAACAACTAAGTAAATGAAAAAGATGAAGAAATATATACTTCTTGCGCTACTGATGATAGGTTACAACCTGATGGCTCAAATCAGGATTGGCGACGACTTATCGGATATTGACTACAATAGTCCCCAGAAATACGAGATCGCAGGTATCACCGTCGAAGGGACCAGTTATGTGGACCCGAACGTCCTTGGCATGCTCTCTGGCTTGAGAGTGGGTAAGGAGATCACCGTTCCGGGTGATGACATCTCAATGGCTATCCGTAAGATTTGGGATCAAGGTATGTTCGAGGATGTGGAGGTCAACGCCACCAATATCCTTGGCGACAAGATCTTCCTTCAGATCATCGTTCAAGAGCGTCCAAGAGTGTCGAAGTTCTCCTTTACCGGTATCAAAAAGTCGGAAGCTGACGATATCCGTAACATGATCAACATCACAAGAGGCGATATCGCTACCAGCCATCTTGAGACCAAAACTCGCCGAATCATTGAAGGTTTCTTTGCTGAGAAAGGCTTCTACAATGCCCAAGTGAATATCACCCAGGTGCCCGATACCACAAGAGACCATTATGTGGATCTGATGATCGATATCGATAAGGGTAAAAAAGTGAAGATCGGCGCTATCAATATCACTGGTAACGAAGGCCTCTCCGATGTTCAGATTCTCTCAGCTATGAAGGAAACCAAGCAGAAAGGCGTGTTTAACCCGCTGGATCCGCTCGGCCCCATGGTGATCAACGCAGTGGCTGACGCATTGACGCTTAAACCGCTCAGAGCCATCACCGATGTGGAAGAATACTTCTATGAAAACTACCGTCCCCGCATCTTCAAGAGTTCCAAGTTCTTGGAATCGAATTATGAGGACGACAAGCAAAATATCATTGCCAAATATAACTCCAAAGGCTATCGTGACGCCGTCATCGTCAGGGATTCAGTCTACAACTTGGCAGACGGCGATATTGGCATCGATTTGGAGATCGATGAGGGTCACCTGTACCACTACCGCAACATCACTTGGACAGGTAACACCAAATACAACAGTGAGACTTTGGATGGCGTCCTCGGCATTAAGAAGGGCGACGTTTACAACAAGGAGCTCTTGAATGCCAACCTGACCTACAGCGAGACTTCACTTGATATTTCATCGCTCTACATGGATGATGGCTACCTGTTCTTCAGAGTGGATCCCGTGGAAGTCAGCGTCGAAAACGACTCCATCGACCTGGAGATCCGCATGCAGGAAGGCAAGCAGGCACGTATCAGCAACGTCACCTTGAAAGGCAATACCAAGACCAACGACTACGTGGTGATGCGTGAGATGTATTCCCGTCCCGGACAGCTCTTCAGCCGCAGTGACGTGCACCGTACCATCCGTGAATTGGCTACCTTGGGCTTCTTCAATCAGGAATCTATCAATCCTGACGTGAGACCCAATTATTCTGACAATACCGTCGATATCGAATATCAAGTGGAGGAGGCCAGCGCCGACCAAGTATCGTTCTCCGCAGGTTGGGGATTGAACATGCTGATCCTTTCGGCAGGTGTTTCGTTCAACAACTTCTCCATGAGGAATCTCTTCAAAAAGGATGCTTGGAAGCCTATTCCATCTGGTGACGGACAGAAGTTCTCGTTGCAAGTGTCAACTTACGGCACCCGTTATATCTACTACTCGGCATCGTTCACCGAGCCTTGGTTAGGCGGACGTAAACCCAATGCGTTGACGGCCTCGATATACCAATCGTTCTATAGCAACGGATACGAGCGAAAAGACGAGAATTTCGGCTATTTCCGCATGACTGGTGTGTCGGTGGGATTAGGCAGTCGCTTGACTTGGCCTGATGACTACTTCACGTTATACCATGGATTGTCCTATATGAATTATCGCTTGAAGAACTATTCAAGCATCTATAACTTTGGCACGGGCAACGGCTATTTCAACTTGATTAGCTACAACATCAACATCGGCCGTAACTCTGTCAGCCAGCCTATCTACCCAAGAAACGGTTCAGAGATTCAGCTCTCGTTGGAAATCACTCCGCCATATTCGCTGTTCTCGAATACAGACTACTCCACGCTTCCTGAGGACGATAAATACAAGTGGATTGAGATGCATAAGTGGAAGTTCAAAGCTGTTTGGTATGCCGAATTGTATGAAAAATTGGTGTTGATGACCCGTGTGCGTTTCGGATACCTCGGTTATTACAACGACCAGATCGGTCCCACGCCGTTCCATCGTTTCTATCTCGGCGGTGACGGTCTTTCGACGGGCGGCAGCATGTTTGATAGCCGTGAAATCATCGGTATGAGAGGTTATGCGAACGAGTCACTTACCCCGAATCTTAATAGCTCTTCTGGTATTACCGGTGGTAACATCTTCACCAAGTACACCATGGAGTTGCGCTACCCCTTGTCGCTGAATCCATCAGCCACCATCTATGTGATGGGCTTCATGGAAGCAGGTAACTGTTGGGTGGGCTTCGAGAACTTCAATCCGTTCAAGGTGTACCGTGCAGCCGGTGTGGGTGCCCGTATCTACCTCCCGATGTTCGGTCTCCTCGGTCTCGACTGGGGTTATGGCTTCGACCCGGTGCCAGGCAACAGCAGTGCTAACGGTAGCCAGTTCCACTTCTCCATTGGAGGCTCCATCGATTAACGCCGTCAAAGGAAATCGGCACGGTTATTGTTGAAAAGCATATTTTGGAT
>JAEEGK010017153.1_pt1 | contig 15825 bp, 10 predicted proteins | sample 8958771 | NCBI WGS metagenome assembly JAEEGK01 (sample SAMN16246547, study PRJNA631951) | gut metagenome | biome: gut microbiome; feature: rumen; material: SC-attached | host: Bos | place: Iran: Karaj | collected 2018-10
ATATTTTTTGAACACATATTACATTTAATCTCTTTATGAATTGTATTATTTACACACTCATTATTAATATTCAATACATCCATATTTGAATTCTCCATTTTTTGTTTTAATGTTTCATATTTTTGTTTTATTGATTCTTTCTCACTTTTTTCATATTTAATTTGTTCATCTTTTGACATTTCTAATCTTTTCATGTCTGTTTGTAATTGTTGTATTTGCTTTTTTAAATTGTTAATTAATTTTACATCTTCTTCTGATTTATTGGCTTTATTTCTATAATATTCTGATTCTTCTTTCATTTGTGAAATTTCATTATTTAATATTTTATTTTTTTGAATTTCATTATTATATTTTCCTTGTAAATCTTCAAAGTTTTTATTTGCTTCTTCTAATTTTAATTTTTGTTGATTCAGTTCTTGCTTTAATAATGAAATTTTTTTATTTGAATTTTCATTTTGTTGTTGATTATATAATTTTAATTTCGAATTTTCTTCTTTTAAATATAATAATTCATTTTCTTTATTCTTCTCTTGATTTTTTCTTTGTTTTATTTCTTCTTTTAAATCAAAATTTTCTTTCCTTAAAGATTGATTTTCTTCTTTTAATTTTATCAAATTTTGATTTACCAAATCATTCTTTTTTTTTTCAAATTCAAATTTTAATAAAAATTCTTCATTTAATTTTTCTTTTTCTGCCTTCAATAAAATAATATTTTGATTAAATTTATTATTATCTTTCTTTTTTTCTTCTTTTAAATTTATATTTTCCTGATTTAATTTTACAATAATTTCTTTTAATTCATTGATTTCTTCTCTTAATTTTTCATTATTATCTATTTTATCATTTTCATCTTTTATTTTATTAATTATATTTTCTATATTATTATCTAATAATTTCTGAATCGGATTTAATTTCTCATTTATTAAATTTAGTTTTTCCTCAATTTGTAAAAAATATTTTATAAATTCATTTGAATTTATAAATTTTTGTTGATTTAAATTATTTTCTTGATTATCTTCATTATTTTCTTCTGATGTATTTTGTAAAATATCAGATAAAATTTTTTTATTTTCTTTTAATTCATTTTTTAAATTTGCAATTAATATTTCATTATCTTTTTTAATTGTATCATTATTTAATAACTTTTGTTTATCTTTTTTTTTAATTAATTTTTCATTTTCAATTTTTAAATTATTATCAATTTGCTCTTTTTCAATATTTTCCATCAATTCTTTTATTTTATTTTCCTTTTCATCAAAGTCATTTTGTGAATTATTTGAAATTTTTATTATATTAATCAAACAATCTTTTAAATTTAAATAAGATTTTATTTTTTGAAATTCATCTTCATTATTAAAATATTGAAAAGTATCCCCTCTAACAATTGAAAACATAAAAAGACTTTCATTAAATCCATGAATATTATTACATATTTCAATTAAATGATCAAAAGAATTAGGAATATCTATTTTATATACTTCGTTTTCAAAATTAATTGTAATTTTTTTTTTCATTTGAGACATTTTTTAGTGAAATAAAAAAAAAATGTTTAAGTAAAAAACATATAATCATAAGTTTTATTTATTTTTGTAATATTTATATTATAGTTAAAATAATAATATAAAAATAAAGTAAAGAATAATATATGATATTGAAATATTAAATATCAAATTAATTTGAATCAATTGAAGTTTTCAAAATGAATACTCACTTGAAAAAATAAATATGAAAAAATATTTTTAAATAATAAAAAATATAATAATAAAGTTTTATTGGTCTTTTTTTTGTTAAACTTTCTTAATGGAAAATTTGTATCTCTTATACACTAATTTATATTTATCTTTTTATTTAAATTTTTTAAAAATAGACAAAAAATATGGAAAAAAGCAGTTAATATATTTTTCCCACTTTTTTAATATCTTTATTTTTAACAATGGTATTTCAGAATATAATAATTTTTTTCATTGAATGAATAAGCCTTTGGTTTTTTAATAAAAAAAAATTTTTTCATTTGGAAATTTAACGATTATGAATTTGATTATTATACATAATTAATTTATATTTATTATTTTTAAATATAATTACAATTAAATTGTTTTAAAAATATTCTTCAAAAAAGTTATTGTATTTTTATGAATGATTGAATATAAATGTTTTAAATAAATTCAATTCTAAAAATTTATTATTGTAAACTTATATTATTTTTTAAAATAATTTAAAATTAATATGAAAGAAAAAAAAGAATTTAACTTCAAATAAATAATAAAAAAATACTTCAAATTAATACATTAAAAAGACATAATAACATTAAAACAAATATTTAAATTACCCAGATTTAAATAATAAAACAGCAATTTGTCCAAGATAAAAATAAATAAAATGTTTAGTTTCATGAGTAACATAAGAACCAAAATTTCTTCCAACAACACAATGCCAAGTAGGATTATGTTTCCTATCAAATTCTTTTTTAATATAACAAGCAATATCTTTCTCTATATTATATGAATCAATTGCTTTAGTTGCAACATTAATTGCATCTTGTTGCATATCTTCTGTCATATCTGAATTTTTTATTATTGCTTTTCTTTCTTTATCCATTTTTCTTTTTTTTTATTTATTTTTTATTTAATCAGTTATATTTTTATTATTTTTTTCTTTAAATTTTATTTAAGATGATATTTGCTTTATTTGTTTTTTAATAATTAAACACAATTTATTTATATTTTAAGTGTATGTATATTTATTAGAAATTATTGGATAAATTAATGAACATATGTTAGTTATTCATATATAATTTTGGAAATAGAAATAAAAATAAAAATTTATATAAGGGAATGGATTCAGGTAAATATTAAAGATAAAAAGAAAAAACTAGAATTTTTAAATATATATTTTGAATATATAAAAAAAATAAACACAAAAAAAGATAAATATATATTATAAATACAATATTAATTTTATTGAAAATATAATAAAAGACTTATAACAAGAGAAACATTTATAATTTTTTTTGAATTAGTAATAGTTTATATCATAAGTCATTTTTAAATTAAATGTTATATAAGATTAAATAGGAAGAAAAGAAATAAAAGGACTATCTATATTAACTTTTAAATCTTTTTTCTATATTTACCATAATTAATCATTTAAATAATTACTTTTTTTTAAATTAAAAAATATTTATACAATTAATTAAAATTATTTTAAAAATAGATTTTAAAAATTAAGAAAGAAACTTAACTCCCATATAATTATCATCATCATCTAAAATTAAAGAGCATTTTTTTTTGGATTCTAAATCTTTAAGAATTAAAATTAATAAGTCTCTATCCATATTATAATATTCTTCATATTTATTATCATCATCATAACAAATATAATCTAAAGTTTCAATATTATCAATACTTTTTTTTTTAACAGAAGATTCATGAAAAAAATTTCCCCATTCTGAAATTGTTTTCCATAATAAAAATATTTCATCTTTATTATTATTATTTACATACATTGCTTTATTATCTTCTATTAAAGATTCAAATATTATATTTATACAATCAAAATTTAACTGTCTTTCTATTTTATTGTTTCTTCCTATATTTTCATAAAAAAGACTTTTGTTTAATCTAAATATTTTATTGTCTTTACAACATTTTAATGTTAAAGCACACCACATTTTTATTTGCTTTCTTTTTGTGTTTTCATGTTTTTGAAAAGTAAAAAAAATTGGCCATGAATAATATTCTGGAAATATGTAATTTTCAGGGATTAAATTTTGTTTTTCCATTTTTTTTTTTAAAAATAATAATTAAATAATAAACTAAATTCTTTTTTTCCCTTTTAATTCTGTTTTTTATTTTTTTTGCTCATTTTTACATTGATGAGGATTTTTGTAAAATTTTTGTTCAGAAAAAATAAAAAAATAAGATTAAAAAAAAATGAATATAAAAAATCTCCAAAAAAACCATTTCTAAAATAATAATAAAGATCTTTGTTTTGCATTAAAATTTAAACTGAACTAAACTCAGCAGTCCACTTATCATAAACTTCCAAATCTTTTTGACTAACACTTTTAGAGATATTCCCAATAGCACTTAATAAATCATCCATTCCTATAGGAGCTTCACACCTTCCTCTAAATTCAGGATCATCAACTAAATCTTCAATATTTCTTCCCTTATTTGCCTTTAACTCTCTCCTCATAGGCATAAGAGCAGCTTCACGACAAACATTAGCAATATCTGCACCTGAATAACCATCAGTGGCTTTAATTAATTTATTCATATCTAAATTTTTATCAATATTAATTTTCTTCAAATTCAAATTAAATAATTGACTTCTTCCCTTTTCATTTGGAAGAGGAATATAAACTCTCTTTTCAAATCTCCTTCTCAATGCATCATCAAGATCCCAAGGTCGATTAGTAGCAGCCATTACAGTTACATTCTTCCTTTTTTCTTCAGGTGATTGTTGTTCATTCGCTGATGCAGATGTATTCGAATTTACACCTTCCATTTGAACTAAGAACTCCGATTTCACTCTTCGAGAACCATCTCCTTCACCTCCTTCACCTCTTTTACTACATAGTGAATCTACTTCATCAATAAAAATCGTAGTTGGTGCATAGAAACGTGCCATTTCAAAAAGAATTCTTACTAATTTTTCACTTTCTCCTCTCCATTTACTTGCAAAAGATGATGAATGTACATTAAAAAATGTTGTTTTACCTTGAGTAGCAAGTGCCTTAGCTAACATAGTTTTTCCAGTACCTGGAGGTCCATATAATAATACACCTCTCCAAGGTCTTCGAATTCCTTTGAAGTAATCTGGAATGAGAAGAGGAAGTAAAACAGCTTCTTGAAGAGTTTTTTTAGCACCATCTAATTCAGCAATATCTTCGAAACGTACTTGAGGATTTGTATCCACAACTTCTCTTTCTAACATTTCAATTAATTCTGCATCTGGACCATTTCCATCTGGATAATGATTAAGTAAAAATGCACTTTTACCATCGTTCCCTTTATTATTATTATTTGAATTTCCACTTCTTTGATTTGAATTACCACTTCCTCCTTTATAATAACCATCTGGACCATAATTTGCTAATTTACCATATTTATCATACATTTTCTTACTTGGTTGATAATTATTTAAAGCATTATTTATTTGATTCATTGGATTTACTCTATTATATTTATTTCCTGGAACTGGTCTATTATTATTATTATTATAATTATTATTTTGTTGACTTCGAGGTTGTTGTTGTTGTCTTGAAGGTTTACTTATATTATCCATTGCATTTAATATATTATTATATCCACCACTTGGTTCATTTTTTGAATCTTCTTTTCTTCTATTATTATTATAATTATTTTGAATATTATTAATTTGATTTTGAACTTGATTGCTAATATTTTTAGCGTAATTAATATCATTTAATATATCTTGAGCATCATTAGATTGTTTAGCTTTATTATATTTTTTCTCTTGTTTCTCACTAGGATAATCTCCTTGAATTTGTCTTAATAAATCAGCATCTTTTTTAATTTGTTCTCCTTTTGGATCATCATTCATTCCTCCTAAATTTACTCCTTCTAAATTTCTTGCTTTTTGATCTCCTGAATCTGAATAAACTGAATTGAATGTTTCACAATATTTTTGAATTTGAGTTATTGTGTTTATTTCCACATTTATGTTGTCTTCTACTTTCTTCCATTTTTCTCTTAATATTATGTCACTTATTTCCATTATTCTACCTCGAATAACTGGAATGCAAATTCTATATTTCTCTAATGCTTTTTTGTAAAATCCTAATATTGCGTTTTCTCTATAAAATTTATATGAGGTTATTTTTTACCTTGCTAATTTTATTTCTTTTCCTAAATCAAGGATTGAATAATTTGAGGACATTTTTTTTTATTTTAAATTAGATTTTTTTTTATTTTTTATAGTCATTTTAAGTATTTAAATGTCTCTTATATTATTATACTTTATTTAAAGATTAAACTATTAATTATAAAAAAAAAGGATAAAATATTAAAATAGTTTTTTTAACATTTAATAATTTGGAAATTTTAAATACTCTCATGAAACAAAGAAAATGATATTTTAATGTAATTAAAATAATGAATATAATGATAATACTGAAAGTAATTTTTTATAATTAATAGTAATAAAGTCTTCAAAGAAATAAAAGGAGATGTTTTATGAGTTGTAAAAAAATAAACAATTATTAAATAAATAATACAATTATTCAATAAAATTTAAAAAAAAATTTCACAAATATTATTAATCTTTAATAATAAAACAATTAACAATTATCAGTGGAAGTAATAGCATTTCTCATAATATCAGCAACATTCCTATTATTAAAGCAAACAATATTTCCTCCTCTTTTACTTTGAGAACTTACATGATTTAAATCACTAAAACAAGCAATATTATTTTTTTTAGTAACAGCCCATTTAGAATGTTCATAACTTTCTTTAAAAATATATTTCCCTAAAAATTTAACATTAAGAACATTTAATAATTTATATTTTTCACAAATAGGAGAAGATAATTTAGGTCTTGACCAAGTTCTCACATACAAATCATCTTTATAAAAATCTCTAATTTTATAATCAAAAGGAATAATTTTAAAAGTAGGATTTTTACTAAAAAATTTAAAAGTAACACCTCCAATACTTTTAATATCAACTTCCTTATATTTCGGTAATCTAAAAATAAATTAAAAAAAAATAAAAAAAAATAAAATATACTTACTATTATCATATTTATTCATAATAAGTGAATTAACAGATTTACTTGGAATATTATTAACATAATCTTTATCAGAGCTTTTATTAATAATAGCATTAATTAAATTAAGTAATTCAACTATTTTATCAGCATTACTTTTATTAATAGAAATACATAAAAAATGTTGTGCATATTTCCCTGCATTTGAAGGTAATTCACTTAAAATTTTATTTTGATTTCTTTCTCTTGTTGGAAATCTTGGTAAAGAATGTAATAAAAAGGAACCTTTATTTTTATCATATATTAAACTTCCTTTTGCATGAGCATTTAAACTTTGATAAGGATCTTCTGATGATGAATCACCTTTATATCTTTTATCATCATTCCAAAAAAAATAATTATATTTTGTATTTTGAGGATTTAACACATATTTTGTTATTATTGTTGGAGGAAATGTATTTTCTTTATATAAACAATCTTTTAATGATGATTGAGTATTATCTATATATCCATAATGTAGTTGCTTATCTGAAGAAGCTTTTTCAGGAAATAAAAATATTATGTACCAATCTACTTCTTTGTTTTCTGGAGATTTACATGTTAAAGATGATTTCATTAATGGAACTAATTGATAAATTAATGATAGTATCATTATCCAATTTTTCATTTTTTTTTTCAGTATTTTTTGGAAGTTAAAGTTTTAATATTAAAGTTTAAAGTTTTATTTTAAAGTATTTTTTTTATTTTAGTTTAAATTTTTAGATTTAAATTGTTTTAGAATATTTTTAAAATATATTTTTAAATAATTTAGGATTTTTTTTGATGGTTTATTAAGTTGAAAAAGATTTAAAGTTTCTATATTTAGTAGTTAAGTGAATAATATTTTCTGAAATACCAAAATATTTTTTTAAAATTTTTTTTTTAAACTTTAATATGTTTGTTATAAAAATACCAAAATAAAAAGAAATCAAAACAATAATATTAAACTTATGAATAATATAAAGTGATTAAATTAAAAAAAGTAATTAATAAATAAGAGATTAAGTTAAATATTGGATTTAAAACTTAAAAAATGAAATCAATTATTTCTGTTAAATATTTTTTAATGTTTAATTTTGTTGTTTTTTTTATTCATTAAATGTAGGTGAAAATATTATTTACTTATTATTTTCCATTAAATATATTTGTTGTTTTTTTAAATTTCCTTTCTCTAAACTTTATAATAGAAATTTCCCTATAAGATTATTTTGCATTTAATTTTTTTTAATTTGAAAAAATAAATAAATATATTTTATTTAATTAATGAGTGAAAAAAATAATGAAGAAAAAAAAGAAGAAGAAAAACAAATAGAAAAAGAAAAAATAAATAAGGAAAATAACCAAAAAGAAAAAATAGATTATTATAAAACAGATATAGAAAAAGATGAAAATTTGTCTAAATATTTAGATGAAGATAAAAAAATAAAACCAAAATATCGTTTAAATTTTTCAAAAATAATAAAATCTGGAAAATCAATGAGTGGTGAAAAAGAAAATTATAGTGAAATAGAATATCATTGTAATATATGTTTAAACTCATCATTAATAGATAAAGCAAATAAAATAAATGCTTTAACTTTATTATCATTTATAAATTACAATAATAAATTTTATAACATTTTATTTTATTTAAATAATAGAATTTTTAAATATTTAGGAAAAGATAAAGGGATTGAAGCTTTTATTTTTATTAGAACTCTATATAGAGCTTCTAATATTTTAATGGATAATTATAAAAATTATTTTTATTCATATTATTATGTTAAATTAGCAGAAATTATAAAAGATAAATCGAAAATAGACAAAGAATCAATTGTTCTTTTATTAAAATTAATAAAAAAAGTTAAAACCGGAACTGAAGAATATATTAAAATAAAGCAAAAATTATTTGTAGAAACATTCAATAAAGAAAAAGTAAATTATATCAAAAATATTTTAAATAATATAGGGAAAGATAATAACAATAATAAAGATGAAAATTTATATTATGTAATAAATAAAGAATGGTTAGATAAAGCATATAATTTTATTAATGAATATGAAAGATCATTTAATTTAAATAACGAAGAGTTTAATAATTTCATTGAAAAATCATTTAATTTTGAAAATGTATATAGTAAATATATTGGAGAAGAAAAAACTAATATTATTATTAATGAAGAAGATAAAGATTTTCCCTTTTTTCCAGGTCCAATAGATAATTATTCAATAACTGTTTTTAAAGATTTTTGGAATGATAATGATAATATACAAGATAATTATTTCATTAAAGATAATTTAATTTTAAATAAAGATTATTATTTAATCAATAAAGAAATTTGGAATGAATTAAATAATATTTTTCAATCAACTAATGAAATAAGAAGAATAGGAAATGATAATGATTTAATCGTTTTAAAATGTATTATTTTCGAAAATAATTTAAGAAATAAAGATTATGTTAATCATTTAAGAAGAAAATATATTCAAATTTCTAAAAAAAATTCAGTTTATGATTTAAAAATAAAAATATTAAGAGCAATTAATAAAATGATAAAAACAACTTTATTATTAAAAAAAAATATAAAATTTGATATTGATTATCAAGAAAATAAATTAACAGAAGATAATACAAATGAAATAGATGAAAATTCAACAAAAAAAAGAATAAATTTTTATGAATGTTCATATGATAAAAAAGATATTTTATCAGAAATGATTATAGCATATGCAAATTCAATAAAATCAATTTATTATGATATAAAAAAATTAGATATTAATGAATCAATTTTAATGGAAAATTTTCCTATTAATGGTTTAAGAAAAAATAATAGTCTTTTATTAATAGAAATAAAAGATGAAAAAGAAGAGAATTTTTTAAATGAAATAACAAATAAATGTTTAGAATGTAAAAAAGAAATAAAAAAAGAAGAAGAATATAAATGTGAAAAATGTCATATTAATGAATATTGTTGTTTAAAATGTTCAAAAGAAAATAAAAATCATATCGAAATTCATAAATATTTAGATGCCTTTTTAATAGAAGAATTTAATTTAAAAAAATTATTTCAAACAAATTTAAAGAATATTATATTAAAAAATTCGAATCATGGAATTTCAGGTTTATATAATTTAGGAAATACATGTTTTATGAATAGTATAATTCAATGTTTATCAAATACAGAAGATTTAACAAAATATTTTTTATTAGATTATTATGAACAAGAAATGAATTTAGGAAATAGATTAGGATCAAATGGTAATTTAGCCGAATCATATTCAAAATTAATAAAATTATTATGGAATAATAAAAGTAATGAAGCAATAAATCCTGATTTTTTCATAATTCAAATAATGAATAAATTAAATCAATATCGATCATTAAATCAACAAGATGCACATGAATTTTTATCTTTATTATTAGATAATTTGCATGAAGATATAAATAGAATCATAAATAAACCATATATTGAATTAAAAGAACAAAAAGAAAATGAAAATGATGAAGAAGCTTCTTATCGATGGTGGAAATCTCATAGATTAAGAGATAATTCTATTATTTCTGATTTATTTTATGGACAATTAAAATGTAATATTAAATGCTTAAATTGTAAAAGAAATTCTATCACTTATTCTCCTTTTATGTTTCTTCCATTAAATCTTCCTATTATTTCTCATAAAGTTAACATCAAATTTTTTTATAATAAAAATTGTTATTTTATCAGTTTTTTAATTGGAGTTGATTCTAAAATTTTTGATTTTAAAAATCAATGTTTTGAATTAAATGTTTTAAAAAATTCTCATATTGAAAAAAATTTATTTTTAATTGATGCTATTGTTTTAGATAAAGAGAAAATTATTTATAAAATTATTCAAGATGATGAAGAATTAGTTTATAATTATTTAAAAGAAGGAAAAGAAATTATTTTATTTTTAAAAGAATCTTTAAATTCCATTAATGTTTATTGTTATCCGATATTGACTTATATTGAAGAATATTTATTTTTTAAAAATCAAAAAATAAATTTTTTATCTTATCCAATTGCAATTTCTGTTAATAATGATACAACAATAGAAAATTTAAAACAAAGAATATTACTAGAATTAGAACATATGTTTTATAAAAATACCAATAATAATTTTGATTTATTAATATATCATAATTTCAAAGAAAAAGGATTTAGTTTTAATTTTTTTAGTACAAAACCAACATGTGAATTTTGTCATCAAAGATTGAATCAATCTCCTTTTTGTAATATAAATGAATATTTTAAAGAAAAAGAAAAAATAATAAATATAAAAAAACAACTTCAAAATAATCGTCCTTTAGTATTATTAATAAGAAATGATAATTATAAAGATAAAAGTGCATATATTAATTCAGATATGTCGATAAAAAATTATATATCAAAGCCAATAAAAGAAAATGCAGAAATATCATCAATATATAATAGTTTAGAATATTTTAAAGCAGAAGAAAAATTAAATGATAATGAATGGTATTGTAATAAATGTAAAGATCATAAGCCTGCATTAAAAAAATTAAATATATATAGAGCTCCTAATTACTTAGTGATAACTTTAAAAAGATTTAAAATAAAAAATGGAATTAAAGGACAAAATTATGGAAGAAAAAATGAAATTTTTATTAATTATCCAATTGATGATTTGGATTTATCTAAATATATTATTGGTCCCAATAATAATAACGCTGTTTATAATTTATATGGAGTTGTTGAACATTTTGGAGGTTTAACTCAAGGACATTATATTGCTAAATGTAAAAATTTTGGGAAATGGTTTAAATTTAATGATCAAAATGTTGAAGAAATTAATGAAAAAAATATTGAAAAAAGTATTGTTAGTAAAAATGCTTATTTACTTTTTTATAAAAGAAAATTATTAGACAATGAATATTAAATTATTTTGCTTTTTAAAAGTTTTGTCAAATTTAAATTTGAATTATTTATTTAATAATACCTTTCTATATATATGGAAATCATTTAATTGATTTTTTATTTTAATTTGTTTATTTAAATAACTTTTAATTTTATACTTTATTAATAGATCGAATAGTTTTTCTATAAATAAAACAGGAAATTTAAATTTTAAATAGATAAAAAATGATTATTGAATATAAATAAATAAAAAATAATATAAGATTGAAAAAAAAATGAATGAAAATGAAGTGGAACTTCCTGAAGCCTCAAATCCAAATAATCCCCCTCAAACAAATCCAGAAATATTACCTCCATCAACAAGAATAATGCCAAATTTAGAACCAGAAAGAGTGAATGTAAATAAGGAAAATAAAAATGATAATATTAACAATGAAAACAAAGATGAAAAAGAAGAATTTCAACAAGTAGTATTTATGAAACCAAATTCAAATTATTTTTTTCAAATTTTCTTAGTAATTCATTCAATATATACTTTCATATATTTTATTCTTGAATTAATAATATTTATTGGAATTAAAAGTTTTGAACCTTTCTTATATGGAGTAGGTGCTTATGGTATTGATATTGTTGGATTAGTTTTTTATTTTTTTCATCAAGTTTTAAGATTTCATAATGCTAATTTTGGAAATAGAACTGAACATTCTTCTACTGTTATTATGAGTAATTCTATTTTTGTTATTATTATTTATCTTTATTTTTGGTTATGTCAATCTTATGTTTTAAGAATTGAAATTATTTTAAATATTATTGGTGTTTTTATCTCTCTCTTGGAATTTATTTTTTTACTTCTTACTTTTTTGGCTTTCAGTAAACAGGAAAGTAGTATGTAAGGCTTTTTAATTTTTTTTAAATATTTTTCAATTTATTTTTTTTTTTTGAAAGTTTAATTTAATTAAAAATAAGTAATTTAGGGATAAATGTATTCATTCTTTTTTTTTGGAAAGAGATAGTAAATAATAACTTAATAACTTTAAAATAACACAAAAATATAAAAAAATAAAAAAAAAAATTATTAAAAAAAACATATAAAAAAAATATCCAAATTAAAATAAAAAGAAATATAATAGGAAATATATAATCCTCTAAAATAAATAAAATAAAAATATAAAAACCAAATGGAAAAACCAAACTACTCTTCAGTCGAAAAGCAATCATCAACAATGACATTAGATTCAATAAAAAAAGATTCAGATTTTTCTTATTATCCTCTTTTAATATTATTAAATTCTTTAATGGGATTTTTTACAGTAGGAATTGAAATGAATTTATATAATTTCTTATTAATACCATTTAAAAACAAATTTAATTATGGAAATGTTTTTGAAGAATTTTGTGTATCAATGATATTTTATGGTTTTGCAGTTGGAGCTTTTGTAATTGGATATATGAGTAAATCATTGGGAAGAATATTATTAATTCAAATATCATCAATAGGAATATTTGCAATTCATTTAATAATGTTTATATTTTTAAATGAAATCTTATATTTCATATTTAGATTTTTAATGGGAGTGTTGTTAGGAGCTTATGTAGTTCTTATTATAAATATATTAAGCGAATATAAATCAGAATCTAATAGAAATTTATATTTATGTTTTCTTTGGATTTCTTATCAATTAGGTTGTTTAACTGAAAGTTTATTTGGATGGGCTGTTATGCCTAATTATGAAAAAAAAAGAATTAGAGGTCTTTTATCTATATATATATTTTTTCCTGTATGCTCTGCTTTATTAAATTTTTTCACTATTAATGATAGTCCTACTAATTTCATTTTAAATGGTGAAAGAGATAAAGCTTATGCTATTTTAAAAAGCATGAACAAAGATACTGATATTTCTGATGATGATAAATTAAAAATTGAAAATGAAATTAATAATGCTAATTTAAGTAATATTAATTTAACTGTTTTTGATTCTTTACAAAATAATGCTTCATCAAATACAATTTTATTATATCTTTCATTATTAATTCTAGCAGGATCTTATTATGGAATTTTAGTTTTAACTTCACTTACAAAAAATAATTTATATAAAAAATATAATAATGTATATAATAGAGTAGTTAAAAGTCAAGTTTTAATATATTTAATATCATTGATTATAACAACTGGAGCATCATTTATAATTCATTTAAAACTATTATCAAAAAAATTATTTTTAATGATATGTTTTATTTTAGCAGCTTTTGTAACTTTCTTTGCAATATATATTAAAGCAACATATTCTTGGTTAATTGGAATATATTTAGGAGCAACATTTGTATCTGCAAATTTATTAATAAGATATTTAAATGATTTTTTCACTTCAAATAATAAGGATTTATCTCTTGGTTTTCAATTCATGTGTTATTCTGCTTTATGTGCTTTTTCTGTAATTTGGATGCTAGCTTTATCACATGTTTACTTTAGATTTCCTTATTATTTATATTGTGCTTTTTGTGCTGTTGGTGCTGTTTTAATTTATTTATCTCCTTTTGATGATAGCGATGGAAAATATAATGTTGCTAATTTAAATCCTGAAAGAAGTAATTTAAATGAAAATCAACATTTATATAAGGATCAATAAAAAAGGTCTTTTACTTTTTAAAAAAAACAATTTTTTTTATTTAATTTATTATTTAAACAATTTAACATCATATGATATTTTTTTTTTTTTTTTACCTAGTTTAATTTTAATTAAGGTTGAATATGATTTTTTAATTAAAAATAATTCAAAAAAAATAAAGAAATAAAAAAATAAAAACCTTATGATTCAAAATTCCTAAAAAAAGATAAAAACCCAAAAAGAAAAAAATTAATCATTTTTTTTATATCCGTGTAGTCAATTTCAATTTCATTAGAATTCATTCCAATTTATCTTTTTACATTCTTGAAATCAACTAAAACATCACCATTTTAATTAATATCTTTTAAAACTTATTTCATCACTTCCTCCAATTTTAATTTTATTATCTATTTGTTCTATAAAATCTTCTTTTGATACTCCAAATTTTTCTTTAAAAATTTTTGAAAATTTCTTTTATATATAATTCTTTTTTATTCAAATAAAATTGGTTTGAAATAAATAAAAATTAAATGTTTGATGGATTAATTGTGTCATAAAATTTCATCTTTATTAATTTTAAAATCAGTCACGTATTCTTTATTTATTTATATATTATTGTTTTTTGTAATCTTAATTCTATATTTTTCTTAAAATCTGATTCAAATAAGTGCTTCAAAGGTATATGAATTAATTTTTTTTCTGATTTCATTTTTTGATAATACTGAATAAAAAATATAAGAAATAAATAACAAAAAAAAAATATAAAAAAATGGTTTCTAACATAATAAAATCATGTATATGTAATCAATCATCTGATGAAATAAGTTCAATAAAAGTGAATCAAATATCAACAACAATTCAACCTCAAAATTTAAATTCAACTATTGAAAGCATAATACAACCAAAAGAAAAAATGATAAATAACTTTAAATATGAGAATTCAAATTTAAAATCATTATCAAATAATGAAAGATCTCAAAAATCAAAAAATTCAATTAAATTTTCTAAATTTTCTAATTCTATTTCTCCTGTTCCTTCTAATGGAATTTTACAAAGAAATACTTTTGATAAAACTGTTATTAATCAAAAAATTAAACAAAAATTTGGTACTTTTAAACATAATAATTTTACAGGAAAAATCATTAATGAACAAGTTATTTTTAAAAAGTTTAACGATAAAGTTGATTTCATTATTCAAGATTTTTTAATTAAAAAAACTGTTAGTGAAAGTGATGATTCTGAAAGAATCATTGAAAATTAAAGTTTTTAATTATTTGTAATTTAAATCAAATATATATTAATTATAAGATTTCATTTAATGATTAAATTGAATCAATTTTTATAAATTGAGATTAATCTATTTATTTGGTTTTTATTAGGTGTTTAGTTATTCATGTTATTTTTATTTGTATAATTGTATAATTAATTTCAATAATTAATTATCAATTTTTTTTCCAATAATAATTGAAAAAATAAGATTAGATTAAATTTTCAAAAAAATAAAATTAAAGAAAAATGAATTTTATTTCAATGGGGATTGGGGATTGGGGATTGGGGATTGGGGATTG
>JAEEGK010017154.1_pt1 | contig 15824 bp, 11 predicted proteins | sample 8958771 | NCBI WGS metagenome assembly JAEEGK01 (sample SAMN16246547, study PRJNA631951) | gut metagenome | biome: gut microbiome; feature: rumen; material: SC-attached | host: Bos | place: Iran: Karaj | collected 2018-10
TGCATCCTTGCCAATATCGCGATGCTCTATTTTAAGTCCGTAAGACTCATCATTGTTTAACGCTTCAAATATCTTGTTGGCCAGACAAACCGAGCGGTGCTTGCCCCCTGTGCAGCCAACTGCTATAACCAGCTGATTTTTCCCTTCCTTTATATAGTTAGGAATTAAAAATTGAATCAAATCAGTGGTCTTTTGTAAAAAGGTCTGCGCCTCGTCATATTTTAAAACGAAATCCTGAATAGGCTTGTCGTTGCCTGTAAACGGGCGAAGCTCTGTATCGTAATATGGATTTGGAAGGAAACGAACGTCGAAAACCAAATCCGCATCCTCTGGAATACCATACTTGAATCCGAATGAAATGATTGTGATAAACAGGCTCTTGTAATCTACATCATCTACAAATATCTTTTCCAACTCCTCCTTAAGCTCCCTTGTGAGAAGGTGGGTTGTGTCGATAACATAGTCTGCCTCGTCTCGAAGGAAGCCTATAGACTCTCGCTCCTTGACGATACCTGCTGCAATTCTCTCCCTTCCGGAAAGAGGGTGATTTCTACGGGTCTCCTTGTAGCGTTTGATTAATACGTCATCCTCTGCATCAAGGAAAAGGATGGAATACTGTCTCTGGTCGTTATCCAATTCCTGCAGTATATCCGGCAAAAGCTTCATGGCATTGCCGTTACGTACATCAATTCCCACTACAACTCTCTGGTCGAAGCCACCGTTTTCAGCCAATTCCACCACACTTTTAAGTAATTGTATAGGCAAATTATCCACACAATAATAGCCCATATCCTCTAGCATTTTGAAAGCTGTATTTTTTCCTGCTCCAGACATGCCTGTTAGAATTAATAGCTTCAATCCATGTTCCTCCCGATAATTCTCACCTCTGGTGTGAGATGAACTCCAAATTTACCAAAAACTATATCGTCAACATCTGACATAAGCTTTAATACGTCTGCACATTTAGCATCCCCAGTATTTACAACAAAGCCACAATGCTTCTCTGAAACCTGGGCACCGCCTACAGAGTAACCCCTAAGGCCTGCGTCATCTATAAGCTTGCCTGCAAAATACCCTTGAGGCCTTTTGAAGGTAGAACCGGCACTTGGGAAATTAAGAGGCTGCTTGGTGATTCGCTGCTGTCTGATGTCCTCTATCTGAGCCTTGATGGCCTGACTGTCTCCTGGCTGTAGCTGTAGCTTGGCGCTAAGGACAATCCCACCCTTTTCCATTAAGGAAGAGTGCCTGTAGGAAAGGTCCAGCTCCTTAGGAGAACACTCAACTAGATCAAACTCTGGTGTAAGAATGGTGACACTTGTAAGCACATCCTTTATCTCACCGCCATACGCCCCGGCATTCATGTAAACTGCTCCACCGATGGAACCTGGAATACCAGATGCAAACTCAAGCCCGGTAAGTCCTGCTGATGCCGCCTGGTTTGCCACGCTTGAAAGCATTGCCCCGGCCTCTGCTGTAATAACAGTGCCATCAATTCGAATGTCAGCCGCTGGCTTGGCAAGAGAAACAACAACACCCTCGATGCCCTCATCACTTACCAAGAGATTGCTTCCATTTCCTATTACCATAAATGGTATGGCCTGATTTTGCAACAGTTTAATAAGTGGAACCACCTGATAAATAGATGGCTCCACGTAAATATCTGCAGGTCCGCCTATTTTGAAGGTGGTATGCTTACTCATTGGTTCATCAATAAGAATCTCCAAATCTGAAAAATCATTCTGCAGTTGGTTTATTAAATCTTTGTATTTATTCTGCATATTTAATAAATGCCTCGTAACCTAGTAATGCTTCGTATAAATCTACCTTTGACACAATCTCACATGGAGAATGCATTGATAAAACAGGAACGCCCGAGTCGATAACCTGCATGTTGTAGATGGCCATGTACTGGGCAATTGTGCCGCCGCCACCCTGATCTACCTTGCCAAGCTCTGCTGTCTGCCAGTAGATGTTATCCTTTTCCATAATGGCTCTAACCTCACCCACAAACTCTGCCGAAGTATCGTTAGAACCATACTTGCCTCTGGCACCAGTGTACTTGTTTAAAGCCATGCCTCGGCCAAGGTAAGCTGAATTGTTTTTCTCAAAAGAGCTTGGATATGTTGGGTCCACTGCCGCAGATACATCTGACGAAAGTACCTTGGAATTGGCAAGTGCACGTCTAAGCTTAAGCTCTGAGTAATCTCCAACAAGATTGTAAAGCTCTGCAACTGTATTCTCAAAGAATCTTGACTGCATACCTGTGGCGCCAACTGAGCCAATCTCCTCCTTGTCTACAAGAAGAGCGCAGGCTGTCTTTTTAACCTTTTTGGTATGTAAAAGAGCTATAACTGAAGGATATGCACAGGCTCTGTCGTCATGACCGTAGCCTATAATCATAGAGCGGTCAAATCCAAAATCTCTGGCTGGTCCTGCTGGAACCACCTCGATTTCTGCTGAGACAAAATCCTCTTCCTCCATCTTGTATTTGCTCTTTAAAAGCTTAAGGATATTGTTTTTAACTGCATCCTTTTCCTTTTTGCCAGCCTTGCTAAACTCAGGAATGCTGCCAACGATAATATTTAAGTCCTCGCCCTCAATAACCTTGGCACCCTTTTTGTCCAACTGGTCTGAAGCAAGATGAACCAGAAGATCGGAAATGCCAAATACCGGATCAGACTCCTCCTCGCCTATGTTGACATTGATGGTTGTGCCATCCCTTTTAACAATTACACCGTGTAAAGCAAGGGGAATTGTAACCCACTGATACTTCTTGATGCCGCCATAGTAATGGGTATCAAGAAATGCCAGGTCAGTATCCTCGTATAAAGGATTTTGCTTAACATCCATTCTTGGGCTGTCGATGTGTGCGCCAAGAATATTGATACCATTTTCAATAGGCTCAGAGCCGATGTTAAAAAGTGCAATCTCCTTGCCCTGGTTTATCGCATAAACCTTGTCGCCGGCCTTAAGCTTTTTGCCTGCTGCAACAACCTCTGCAAGGCTCTTGTATCCTGTCTTTTCTGCTATTTTTATAAAGAACGATACACATTCTCTCTCAGTCTTACACTGCGATAAAAACTGACGATAACCCTCCGCAAAATCAAATACCTTCTTTGATTCTTTTTCTGAAGTATACTTACTCCATGCGTTCTTTCGTTCCATTATTTTATACTCCTGATAATCTAAAATTAGTTACCTGCCATGTTGTTTTGAACTCTGCGATAAAGCTCCTCAGCTGCGTTGTAGCCCATCTTTTTCTGACGGTGATTTACCGCTGCTGTCTCGCAGATGATGGCAAGGTTACGACCTGGTCTGATTGGAAGTGAATGACATGTAACGTCGATTCCAAGGATGTTCATGTATTCCTCGGTCATTCCAAGACGGTCGAATTCTTTTTCTTTGGTCCAGTCCTCAAGCTTGATAACCAAATCGATTCTTTGCTCAGCCTTTACAGCCTCAACACCGTAAAGCGACTTAACATCGATGATTCCGATACCACGAAGTTCGATTAAGTACTGTGTGATAGATGGTGCACGACCATACAATCTCTCGTTGTTTGGACGTCTGATTTCTACCACGTCATCTGATACAAGACGATGTCCACGTCTGATAAGCTCAAGAGCAGCCTCAGACTTACCGATTCCTGACTCGCCTGTGATAAGTAAACCTTCACCGTATACGTCAACCAATACGCCGTGGATTGTGGTGTAAGGTGCAAAATCCATATTTAATGAGAAAATCAAATCAGACATAAACTCTGATGTTGAACGGCCTGTACCAAGAATTGGCACGTTGGCCTTGATAGCCTCTTTAAGTAAAGCCTCGCTTGGTTGCTCATCTCTACAAAAGATTACGCAAGGTAACTCATAAGAGAAAAGCTTTGCAAAACTCTCAGCCTTTTCTTCTTCGGTCTTTTTAGAAAGATAGGCCGCCTCAACGTTTCCGATAAGCTGAATTCTACTAGGCTCGAAATGCTCGTAGAAACCGTGTAGCTGTAAAGCAGGTCTGTTGACATCTGCTACTGTTACATGTGCATCCTCTAAGTTGAGCTCTGGAGTGAAGTTTGTAAGATTGAATCTTTCCTGTACTGTCGCTACTGTTACAAATTTGTTGTTTGCCATTTAAACGCCCTCCGCTTCTTACACATATCGCTATCTAATATGATATATCATTTGATTATGAATTCCTAGGGTGAAAGTAGTTGTATACATTCTCCGCAGCCTCTTTTGTCATGGATTCTGTCTCCATCAAATCCTCTAATGAGGCCTGGGCCATTTTTTCTGCTGATACATATTTTTTCATGAGAGCCTTGCGACGCTTTGGTCCAATACCGTCAATGTCATCCAAAAAGCTGTGGACCTGTCCCTTGCTGCGCAGGCTTCTGTGATACTCGATGGCAAATCTGTGGGCCTCGTCCTGAAGTCTGGTAATCAGCTGAAAGCCTTGTGAATGGGTGTCGATAGGCAACTCCACATCATTAAAATACAAACCCCTTGTCCTGTGGTGGTCGTCCTTAACCATACCGGCAATCGGAATGTGTAAGCCAAGCTCCGCCATAACCTGCTTTGCAATGTTTACCTGACCCTTACCACCATCCATCATGATAATATCCGGGAACTTTGTAAAGCTATCCTCAGCATTGCCGCCGTTGGCTTCAAGCTCCTCTATGCCGTGGGAAAATCGCCTTGTAAGGACCTCGTGCATAGATGCGTAATCATTTGGACCCTCTACAGTTTTAATCTTGAATTTGCGGTAATCAGAGCGCTTTGGCTTTCCCTTTTCAAAAACAACCATGGAACCAACTGACTGGAAGCCGGAAATATTGGAAATATCGTAGGCCTCCATACGGCTTGCACCTGGCAGCCCAAGCAAATCTGCTATTTCCTTCATGGCACCAATGGTACGGCCTTCTTCCTTTTTGATTTTTTCTCTATCCTGGTCTAGAACCATCTTGGCATTTTTGGCAGCAAGCTCCACCAGCTTTTCCTTGGAGCCTCGTTTTGGGCTTCGAATGTAGACCCTTGAGCCCTTTTTGCCTGTAAGCCAGTTTTCTATCAGTTCAGATTCTTCCAAATCGTATTGAACGTAAATCTCACGAGGAATGAATGGAGTACCTGTGTAATAATCCTTAAGGAAATATTCCAAAAGCTCTTCCTTGGTGTCGTCCACTCTTACATTTATAAAGAAATGCTCCCGGCCAATCATCTTGCCGCCTCGGATAAAGAATACCTGAACAACAGCATCCTCCTGGCTTGTAGCCATTGCTATAATGTCTCTGTCCTCGCCGTCTAACTGGGTAGCCTTTTGGCGGCCGGCACAGGCCTTGACTGACTCGATTAAGTCACGATATATAGCCGCCTTTTCAAAGTCCATCTCCTCAGATGCTTCAAGCATCTTGGCCTCTAAATCCTTTATGGTATCGGCGTAATCTCCCTCTAAAAAGTTGATTACCTGCTCTACGTTTTTACGATATTCATCTGGTGAAACATTGCCCTGGCAAGGACCAAGGCACTGTCCTATGTGATAGTTTAAGCAAGGCCTGTTCTTGCCAATGTTTTCTGGAAGCTTCTGGGCGCAGGTGCGGATTTTATAAAGCTTTTGTACAAGCTCTATTGTGTCATGTACTGCTCCGGCAGAAGTAAATGGACCAAAGAATTTGCTGCCATTTTTCTTTAGCCTTCTGGAAAAAAGCACCCTTGGGTAAGCCTCTGTTAAAGTGATTTCGATGTATGGATAGGTCTTGTCGTCACGAAGCATTGTGTTGTACTTTGGACGATATTCCTTTATTAAATTGCATTCTAAAATAAGGGCTTCAAGTTCAGAATCTGTGACGATGAATTCAAAATAATCGATATTTTGAACCATCTGTTTCTTCTTAAGGCCCTCATCATGGCTAGGCTGGAAATACTGTCTCACGCGATGACGTAAAGACAAAGCCTTGCCTACATATATAATTTCGTCGTTGCGACCGTGCATTAGATAAACTCCCGGTTGATCCGGGAGTTTACTAAGGTCTTGTTCAGTTACCATATTTTACTCTTCAAAAATATTTACATATTTATCGTCGTTATCATCATTTGAATCTTCAGATATAGTTTCAGGCTCTTCCTTTTTAGAGTCCTTTTTGTCCTCCTCTTCTGGCTCAGGAATACCCTTAATCTCTCTGAAAATCTTCATGAACTCTTTACCAGTGATGGTCTCGTGCTCGAATAGATAATCAGAAATCTTGTCGAGACTTTCCATATTTTCACTGAGAAGCTCTTTAGCCTTTGCGTAGGCATTGGTAATCATCTGAAGTACTTCATCATCTATCTGACCTGCTGTGTTCTCGCCACAGATAAGTGATGCTCTGCCGTCAAGATACTGGCTCTCTACAGTTGCAAGACCCATCATACCAAACTTCTCTGACATACCATAGCGAGTAACCATGGCTCTGGCAATCTTGGTTGCCTGCTCGATATCGTTGGCAGCACCTGATGTGTAGCTTCCAAACTTGATATCCTCGGCAGCACGGCCACCCATGTAGGTGACAATCTTTGCTATAAGCTCATCCTTGGTCTCAAGGAACTTCTCCTCCTCTGGGGTCTGAAGTGTATATCCCAGTGCACCCATTGTACGAGGCACGATTGTAATCTTTTGAACTGGCTCCGCATCCTTTTGAAGTGCAGATACAAGTGCATGTCCAACCTCGTGATAAGAAACAATCTTGCGTTCCTTTTCACTCATGGCTCTGTCCTTCTTTTCCTTGCCACCAACGGCAACAAGCTCGAAGGCCTCAAATAAATCCTTTTGGTTGACGAATCTGCGCTTGTCCTTAACTGCAAGGATTGCAGCCTCGTTGATAATGTTTGCCAAATCAGAACCAACCAAACCAACTGAAGCAAGTGCTATTGCATCCAAATCAACGGACTCATCCATCTTGACATCCTTGGCATGTACCTTGAGGATTTCCAATCTTCCCTTTTGGTCTGGTCTATCAACAATGATTCGTCTGTCGAAACGACCTGGACGAAGGAGAGCCTTATCAAGCACCTCTGGTCTGTTGGTAGCAGCAAGGATTAAAAGCCCCTTGTTAGAATCAAAGCCATCCATCTCTGAAAGGAGCTGGTTGAGTGTCTGCTCTCTCTCGTCGTTACCACCACCGTAATGAGCATCACGGCTCTTACCGATGGCATCAATCTCATCTATGAATACGATACATGGTGCTACCTTTTGTGCCTCCTTGAAAAGATCACGGACACGGGATGCACCAACACCGACGAACATCTCTACAAAGTCTGAACCTGCAAGTGAGAAGAATGGAACTCCAGCCTCACCGGCTACTGCCTTGGCAAGAAGAGTCTTACCTGTACCTGGAGGACCGACTAAAAGTGCTCCCTTTGGAAGCTTGGCACCAATCTCAGTGTACTTCTTTGGGTTGTGGAGGAAATCTACCATTTCCTGAACTGACTCTTTGGCCTCATCCTGACCTGCCACATCCTTGAATGTAACGCCTGTAGCCTTTTCCATGTTGTAAAGCTTGGCGTTTGACTTGCCGACTCCCATTGGGCCACCGCCCATTCTCTTCATAAGGAATCCTAAGACAATCCATAGAAGAACAAGTGGCACTATGAATGAAAGTATATTGTAAATAATAGCTGCTGTGGAATCTGGAATTGTACCGCTGATATCCACCTTATGCTTTTTTAAAATATCAATTAAATCTTTGTCATTAAAATTGTAGGCTGTGTATAGCTTGAAGTATGAATCCTGCCCACTATTATAAATCTGAAAAAGTGTCTCCTCCTGATCGTTAAGACCATAGGTTTCACCCTTATTTAATGTGATATTGATGACATCATCCTTGAAATTGACTTCCTTGACCTTATCATCCTCTACCAGATTGATGAACTCTGTATAAGAAATCTCTTTATTATTTCCAGATGAAGCCCCTTTATACATCATGCTTGTGAAGAATAATGCTATAAGCACTAATATTCCCAATGTATAGAAGGGTTGATGATTTTTCTTGTTGTTTCCCCCATTTTGGTTGTTATTGTTATCGTTCACAACTGCCTCCGATTAAACAAGACTTCTGCCGACAAAATATGTATTTTACCGCTTTAGTCTTTAAATTTTATCTTATCTTAAGATACCATAAAATCCTTTAAAAGTAATGGTTTTAATAAAATTTTAATACATAATTAATCGCTGTAAAAAGGGAAGATAACGCTTCTTTAATGGCGAAATATTGCCTGACTGCCAAAGACTTGTTTTACCTGCAAGAAATAAAGTTTCTAAACAAGAAAGAAACATGTTGGTGGATCGATTTTTTTATTTTTATATTTTAGAATTGTCTTAATAAATAACTACCGCCAGCGGAATTTCTGGCGGTAGTTTGATTTTATTTAGATAAAATTTCGGTGTCGTTTGTAAACTCTGTACCGGATACCTCCTCGAACTTGTGGAGAAGATCCTCGATTGTAAGCTTTTGCTTTTCCTCACCGCTGATGTTGAGAATAACCTTGCCCTCGTTCATCATGATAAGTCTATTGCCGTATCTGATGGCATCACGCATGTTGTGTGTAACCATCATGGCTGTAAGACCATGCTCCTTAATGAGCATATCTGTGATCTCCAATACCTTGGCTGCTGTCTTTGGATCAAGAGCAGCTGTGTGCTCGTCCAAAAGCAGGAGCTGTGGCTTTTGAAGTGTAGCCATAAGAAGTGTAAGGGCCTGGCGCTGACCACCTGAAAGGAGTCCAACCTTTGCTGTAAGTCTGTCCTCAAGGCCAAGGTCTAGCTCTTTAAGCATCTCGTGATATTGAGCACGCTCTGCCTTGGTAACACCCCATTTTAATCCTCTAGGTTTGCCTCTGCGAAGAGCCAAAGCCATATTTTCATCGATTTGCATATTGGCAGCTGTTCCTGTCATTGGGTCCTGGAAAACTCTTCCCAAAAACTTTGCACGCTTGTACTCAGGAAGTCCTGTAACGTCCTCGCCACCGATTTCGATGGTACCGCCGTCAACTGGCCAAACACCAGCTACTGCGTTGAGGAATGTAGACTTACCTGCTCCGTTTCCTCCGATAACTGTGCAGAACTCTCCCTCCTCAAGGTGGAGTGTTGCGCCTGCCAATGCAACCTTTTCATTTATTGTTCCAGGATTGAAGGTCTTTTGTAAGTTGGTAGCTTTAAGCATTCTTGTTACCTCCTCTCCTAGCTGCTTTTGTAAATGAGCTGTTCATCTGTCCCTTTATGTATGGTACTGCAAGGAAAATAGCTACGATAATAGCTGTAAATAGCTTCATATCGTTGGCTGGCATCTTGAGCCATAAAACTATAGCGATAAATACATAATAGAGAATACCGCCAAATACAACGAATGAAAGGGTAAGGATAAAGTTGCCGTGCTTTCTAAAGAGTGCATTGCAAAGCACCTCACCGATAATGATTGCTGCCAAACCGATTACGATAGCACCACGTCCCATATTGACATCTGCGTTACCGTTGAACTGTGCACTAAGGGCACCTGCAAATGCCACAAGGGCATTTGAAATTACAAGGCCAAATACCTTCATCTCGTTGACGTTGATACCCTGTGCCTTGGACATGGCTGGGTTGGTACCTGTAGCTCTGATTGCAGAACCAAGCTCTGTACCAAAGAACCAATACATGATTGCAATAATAATTGCAGCAAATATAAGCACTGTAACAAGTGCATCTGTCTTGTATCGAAGTGATACAGCCAAGTTGTACTTATCAACTGAGATAGGTGTGTTTGGCTGATTTAATGTGATACGCAAGTTAATTGAGTAAAGTGCAAGCTGTGTCAAAATACCTGCAAGGATTGGTGGTATACCAAACTTGGTATTGAGCAAGCCTGTAATTAGTCCTGCCAGGGCTCCTGCTACAAATGCCAAAAGCAATGCAAGATACCAAGCATGACCAGAAATAATAGTCATAGCTGCAACAGCACCACCTGTTGCGAAAGAGCCGTCTACTGATAGATCGGCAAAATCTAGTAATTTGAATGTGATGAAAATGCCTAGGGCCATGATACCGTAGATGATACCCTGTGCCACTGTACCAGGCATTCCTGCGATTAATGTTTCAATTCCCATTTTAAACTCCAAAGAGCAAGGTCAGAAATTGACCTTGCCCAAAATTATTATTGTTATATTGCGCTGACTCTTAGTCCTCTGTTTCGATTGCTTCGTAATCATCTGGAATCTCTACGCCAAGCTCCTTAGCGATAGCTGCGTTGTATTCCTTTGTGAACTCTGTAGCATACTGGATGTCCATTGTTGATGGAGCCTTTCCATTTGCAAGAATCTCGTAAGCCATCTCACCAGCTGCATGTCCGATGTCATAGTAAGAAATAGAAAGTGTTGCAACACCACATCCCTTACAGATGCCTTCCTCACCAGCAACGATAGGTACCTTTGCTGTTAATGCAACATTGTTGATTGTCTCTGCGCAGTTTGCTGCAACGTTATCTGTAGGAACATAGATAACATCGCTTGAGCTACATGCTGACTGAGTAACTGTTGCTACATCACTTGAATCTGAGAATGTGTATGCTGTAACCTCGTAACCATACTTCTCAAGGTACTCTGTAATCTTGGTTGCCTGGTAAATTGAGTTGTCCTCACCTGAGCAGTAGATAATACCAACCTTCTTTGCATCAGGGAAGAGCTCGTGAAGCATATCTGCCTGACCATCAAGTGGAGCTAAGTCTGATGTACCAGTAACGTTAACGCCTGTTGCGCCATTCCAGTCCTTAATATCAAGAGCTGTTGCATAGTCTGTAATAGAAGTAGCAACGATTGGAATCTCGCTTGTAGCTGTCTCACTTGCCTGTAAAGCTGGTGTAGCATTTGCCATAATCAAATCCACGTTGTCTGAAACGAATGAATTGGCAATTGTTGCACATGTAGAATTATCTCCAGATGCGTTCTCTACAGTGATGTTTACCTTGTCGCCAAGCTTCTCTACAAGGGCATCCTGAAATCCCTGTGTAGCTGCATCAAGTGCAGGATGCTGAACGAGCTGGATAACACCTACGTTATATGTCTTGTCGTCTGTTGTCGCTGTTTTATTCTCTGTAGTTGCTGCATCAGAATTGCTCTCACGCTGTGCAGCTGCATCAGTACCACATGCCACTAAAGAAAGTGCCAATGCTGATGCCACCATCAACCTTAATAATTTTCTCATAATACTTCTCCTCCTAGTAGTATTCAATGCGTAAACTTTAGCACTTTTAACGGCTAAAGTCAATCACAATCCCCCGCTATTGGGGCCCTTCTCAGTGTTTCTGGCAAAGGCCCGCCTCTCTTAGCTGAGACGCTGGTATTTAGGGGGACCAATACATTTTCGCGAATATTATAGGTTTTCTTAAGTGCCCGCGAGGAGCATTCTCATGTGTCTTTGTACTCGACTGGACTATTTTGAAAAGATTCTTTTAGGAGCGGACACCAGTTATATTAATGTGATTTCAATTTCCATAAGTATGTACTTGGGTTCATGTTCCATTTATCAAGTAAAATAACGAAGCAGGTTTTGTTAGTATAAGCACCGCCCTCTAAATCGAGTCCATTCTCATTTTCGGGCTCGCTTCGCCGTCCTGGCTCAGCGTGCTTATACTATTCAAAACCTGCTTCTATTTTACTAGATTCATTCCAAAATCACCCAAGTACATATTATGGAATATTGAAATCCATTTTGTAAGCTATTAGTGTGTCCGCTCTATAAAAGAATCTGAATCAAAATTGTACCGACGTGTAAAAGACACATGAAAATAAAAATGCGACGAGGGCACTTTAGAAAACCATAATATTCATGCGAAGTATTGGCCCCCCTATATACCAGCGTCTCAGCCCAAGGGGGGGCGGCTTTTGATATAGCATATTAGAAGGGCCCGTGGCGAACTATAGGTGGTGGCAGTTTTCAGCGGCATACTTTTTCTCGAGTTTATTGCAGCATCCATAGAATCCCGGGATGAGGAACAGGACTGCAAAGAGCCATGCTACAGGGCTGGCCCATATGGCACCTGCAAACCCTATGCGTGGTACAAAGGTGAAGGCAACAAGTATGCGGGCCACCATCTCCATTACTCCGGAGTAGATTGCAAAAGTTGAAAAGCCCATTCCCTGAATTGAGAATCTAAATATATTTACAGCAGCAAGCAAAGTGTATGTCACAGCATTGGCAAGCAAAAACATCATTGCCTTGTCGATGACTTCGGCTGTTTCGGTGAACATTGTAAGCAGATGTCTTCCGGTGAAAAACAGGATGACAAGAATCACTACTGCATAGATAGTTCCAAGCATCTGGGCTGTCCAGGTACCTTTCTTTACTCTAGGAATATTTTTAGCTCCTACGTTTTGGCCGGCATATGTAGCCATTGTGCCACCTAAGGCATCAAATGGACATACCACAAACATTGAAAGCTTCGCACCTGCTGTCATGGCTGCTACCGCCATTGTGCCAAGTCCATTTACAGCTGTTTGAAGCACAACAGAACCTATGGCAGTTACTGAGTACTGTAAGCCAAATGGGATGCCCATTGCAATAAGTGTTGAGCCGTGGTGCCTGCCTAGCTTCAAGTCGCTTTTGGCAAGCTTTAGTATAGGAAACTTCTTTTTCATGTAGATTACACAGCTTCCGCCGGCTACAAACTGGGATATTACCGTTGCTATGGCGGGTCCTTCCACATTCATCTTTAGGACCATTATAAATACGATGTCCAAAACTACATTCAAGCTGGCAGCCATTATCAAGAAATAGGTTGGTGTTTTGCTGTCTCCAAGGGAGCGCATTATACCCGCTGTTAAGTTGTATAAAAATGTTACTGGAATTCCAAAGAATATGATTGATATATAGGCGTATGCCAGGTCGATTATCTCTGACGGTGTCTGCATTATTTCTAGAATGTTGTAGCAGAATATGCTAACTACTAACGTAATTACGATAGAAAAGATTGCAGATAATACTATTGCATTACCTACGAATTTACGCATGGAATCATATGACTCTGCGCCAAATCTTTGGGCTACTGGTATGGCAAAGCCCGAGCACATACCCATACAAAATCCATTTATCAAGAAATTAATTGAACCAGTTGAACCTACTGCAGCCAAAGCCTGGTCCTTTAAAATCTGTCCTACTATAATTGTATCCACCAGATTATACATCTGCTGGAATAACAAGCCCGCAAGCATAGGAATAGAAAAACCAAGAATCAGCTTAAGTGGGCTACCTTCTGTCATTCTCTGTGTTGTGGATTTGGCCATGATTCCCTCCCCTGTTAATTATCCCTTTGAAAACTATGCTTCCTAAAAATTTCAAGCATAAGTCTATTTTCATATTACACACTTATATGCTAATTCGCAATTGATTTATCCTGCAGGTGAATACGCGCAGTGTTTAAAGAACTTCACTTAATATTTATTTACGGCACATCCTTAGGTCTTATTTTCCCTATCGGAGACTTTTGCAATATTTCCTAATAAAGCAGAAAAAGACCCGGGACTAATGTCCCAGGTCTGCAAAGTCAATATCTATTATACTAACTCAAGAACAACTTCCATAGCTGCATCACCCTTACGTGGTCCGATCTTAACGATACGTGTGTAACCACCCTTGCGATCAACATACTTTGGAGCTACTTCGTCGAATACAAAGTTTACCATGTCTACCTTGTGTGACTGGCTCTTCTTCTCGCCCTTAGCTGTTGGAGTGTAAAGAACCTGCATCATCTGACGACGAGCGTGAAGTCTTGAAGGAGAATCCTTCTTAATCTTCTTGTCTACTGTATCATATACAGTAACCTTCTTGCCATCAACAACCTCTTTAACTCTTTTGCCGTCTTTATCCTTACGAGCAACCTTAGCCTGAACTGTAACTTCTTCGAAGTTATCCTTTTCCTTTACGCCAAGTGTAATGATGTGCTCAGCAATCTTCTTAACTTCCTTAGCCTTAGCCTCAGTAGTAACAATCTTGCCGTGATAAAGAAGCTCAGTTACCTGATTTCTTAAAAGTGCTTTTCTCTGTGAAGATGTTCTGCTTAATTTTCTGTACTTTGCCATTTCATTTCTCCTTATTTCTGGCGTTACAGGTGCTCATCGGCCTTACCCCGTAACTTGATGATGGAAAGGCATACGCGAAAATGCTCATCGGTCTTATTTCTCACGTAATATTTCCTGTTACATATAAAAACGATTTAGTCCTCAACCATTCTAAGTGAAAGACCAAGCTCGCTAAGCTTCTGCTCAACCTCTTCCATAGACTTGCGACCAAGGTTACGAACCTTCATCATGTCATCAGGTGACTTGTCGCAAAGTTCTGCAACAGTGTTGATTCCAGCTCTCTTTAAGCAGTTGTATGAACGAACTGAAAGCTCAAGCTCATCAATGCTCATTTCAAGAGTCTTGCCTGTAGAATCATCTGGCTTATCAGCGATAACTGAAAGATCCATTGCAGCCTCTGAAAGATTAACAAAAAGATTTAAGTGCTCGCTGAGTACCTTTGCAGCCATAGAAACTGCCTCGTCAGGACCCATTGTGCCGTTTGTATATACATCAAGTGTAAGCTTGTCATAATCAGTAACCTGACCTACACGAGTATCCTCTACTGTCATGTTGACACGCTCAACTGGTGTGTAAATTGAATCAACTGCAATCTTGCCGATTGGAGTATCTGGAGTCTTGTTCTTGTCTGCAGAGATATAACCACGATTCTTTGTGATAGTAAGCTCCATGTAAAGCTTGCAATCATTACCACCGTTAAGGTGAGCAATAACTAAATCTGGATTAATAATCTCGATATCAGAATCAACCTGGATATCAGCAGCTGTAACAACTCCTTCACCTTCGAACTCGATATATGCTGTCTTTGGTTCATCAGAACTGCTGTTATTTCTAATAGCAAGGTCCTTGATGTTCATAACGATTTCTGTAACGTCTTCCTTAACGCCTGGAATAGCACTAAACTCATGAAGAACGCCTTCAATCTTTATCTGGCTAACTGCACCTCCTGCCAGAGATGAAAGCATAATTCTACGAAGTGAATTACCAAGTGTAATACCATAGCCTCTCTCGAGTGGCTCTACAACAAATCTGCCGTATTTTTTGTCCTCAGAAATCTCTGCGATCTCTATATTTGGGTTTTCAAAATTTAACACTACATTGCCTCCTTAATATAATGTATTAGACTCAAAAAACAGAATAAATGATTGGACGAAACCAATTAATTTATTCTGGCTTTATTGCTCATTGCCGCATAGTAAAATTTTAACAAATCGCACTTATACAAGCAAGCTTGCATAAGTGCTTTTTGTAATAATTTACTAAAATTTATTATTTTGAATATAACTCGACGATAAGCATCTCGTCTACAGGAACATCAATCTGCTCTCTGTTAGGAAGCTCTTTAACTGTACCCTTAAGGTTCTCAGCATCAACATCAACCCACTCAGGAGTTGTGCTACCAGCTGTAACCTCTGTGATATCCTTAAATCTCTGAAGGCTCTTTGACTTCTCGCGAACCTCGATAACATCTCCAGCCTTTACAAGGTATGAAGGAATGTTAACTGGCTTGCCGTTTACAAGGAACATCTTGTGATCAACAACCTGACGAGCTTCTTTTCTTGTACGAGCGAATCCCATACGGAATACTACGTTATCAAGACGGCTCTCAAGCATTGTCATAAGGTTTGCACCTGTCAAACCCTTCTGACGGTCAGCCTTCTCATAATAATTACGGAAAGGCTTCTCAAGTACGCCATAGATGAACTTAGCCTTCTGCTTCTCCTGAAGCTGAAGTGCGTACTCAGACTTCTT
>JAEEGK010017156.1_pt1 | contig 15824 bp, 8 predicted proteins | sample 8958771 | NCBI WGS metagenome assembly JAEEGK01 (sample SAMN16246547, study PRJNA631951) | gut metagenome | biome: gut microbiome; feature: rumen; material: SC-attached | host: Bos | place: Iran: Karaj | collected 2018-10
CGGATGCCCGTGAAACGCCTTGCTCGTCGACATAGACGTAGATGAGTAGTCCCGCCGTGCAGTCGAGCATCTTCGGATTGGTGGCAGTGAAGTTGTACATGGGGTAGAAGCGGTTCTTGTTCCATTTGAGGGTAAACTGCCCTTCGTCCTCCAGTGACAATGCACCGCTGGCATAGTCGTAGCACACCCAGTAGATGGTGCGCCCCTCCGACTCGCCTGCGACCTGCGATCCCAGGGTGAGGTCGCCGCTGTCAGTGTTGTAGCGCAGCACCAGGTCGTACTTTGCGCTGAGTCCCTGCATCAGGTAAGTGCCTTCCAGACGGTTGGGCTTCAAGTGGACAGGTACGTTGGCACCTTGGTACACCAGGTTATAGTCGCCTTCATATTTTGCGTAGCTCATGGTCGTATCATCGTAGGGAATGCCCGTCAGCTGTATGCTCTCATGCCCAGGATCAGTGCAAGTGAACAGCAGGGTTGAAGGGTCGAAGTCGAACGACCTGACGCTGATGCCTCCTGCTGTGATGGGCCTGTAGAGGCGTATGCCCCGGTTCGTATAAGTGTAGGGCAGTACGACGGTAGTGTCGCCTCCTGCTTTCATGATGATGTGTTTGTCGGCAGGGCTGCACTTCGCCACTATCGTCGTTGAGCCAATATTGCCGCGTATGGAGTCGACGAAGTGGTCGAACACGTCGATGGTCTGCTGCGAGTAGCTGTCGGCATTCTCTGTCAGCTTGCGCATAGACATGCGGTTGCCGGTCTTTTTGCCGTAGAGTGAGATGTAGTCGTCGGCAATGCTGTCGATGACAAATTCGAAATCGCCGCCCTTTGCCTCATATTCACTGCTGGAGGGAGTGGCATAGTAGTGGAGTAGGGGATTATAGGTGTCGAAGGTGAGCACCGGTCCGTTGTCGTTGCTCATCTTATAATAGGAGGTTGCCGTGCTGTCGGGGATGAGCGAGCATGCTGCAGTGACGGTGAGCGAGTCGAATCTTACCGTATAGATGATGCCGCCGTATTTCAGCTCTTTGCCGGGGTAATACTCCAGCTCCCATCCGTATGGGGCACTGCGCAGCACTTGTCGGGCGTGCACGAGTGTGGCCTGCAGGCGGGCTGATGCCGGCAGGTCGAAGTCGTAGCCGTCGTCATGGTCACTGCAGGCAGTGAGCAGGATGAGGATAAAAAGCAGGTATTTCGTCATATCATGTCTCATTCTCTGTTTCAGGAGGCTTCGGTTCTCAATCTCTGGTTCAAGGTGTTTCCGTTCTCAGGTCATTCAGGTCGATGTGCCCTGCCTCCACTTCGCTTTGTCGGCGTTGCATGGCAGTGCGCAGCTTGACGATGTCAATGCCAAAGGTGTTGCTCATGTAGCTTCTCACGATGTCGAGCTTGGCAGTGATGAGGCGTGCTCCCTCCGTACCTGCCTCGCTCATCCATGCCTGCCATCGTGACTCGGGATTGCAGACGAAGATGGAGAGCATCTCGGCAAAGTCCTCCTTGTCCGAGTGCTGGGCGTAGGCGCTGATGAATCCTCGCTGCAGGTATCCCTGGTCGTGGGGGCTCTCGCTCCATTTGTCGGCCACATAGAGCGAGCCTGTGATGAGCTGGAAGTCTGCGGGATAGTCCTTCGTCTGGTTCAGGATGTGGGTGAACTCATGGTGGACGGTCTTCAGGTAGTATTCGTTCAGGTCGTCGGCATTCTTGAGATACTGGTTCAGGTAGTTGGTCCCTGAGAGCAGGATCTTGCGTCCTCCCTCTGCTGTTCCCAGGATGTAAGTGCCGTTGTTGCGATACTCCCATTCTCCGATTGTGAAGATGAGCTTGGGGAAGTAGGCTCGCGTGAAGTCGATGCCTCCCACCTCGTCGTAGGCCTCGATGCAGAGGAACTTCACCAGGTGAGCCATTCTGATGGCATCCTCATAGCGCGATGGCACGGTGTAGTAGTTCATGTCCGACTCGATGTCCTCGTAGCGATACTTGAAACGTATGTTGTAGGGTGCCACGTAGTTGCGCTGCAGCCAGTAGTCGAACTCAGTGTATTCCTGCTGGTCAACGGTGATGACGCTTTCAGGACTCAGCTTGTCGTCGTCGGAGCATGCAGTGAGGGCTGCTGTGATACAGCAGCATACTAAGCAGGCGATCAGGTATGTACGTTTGTGGTTCATTGTTCTTCTCTTGTTTATCGCGGATTAGGAACGACGCCGGCTGAGCGCACCTTCAAGGGTATCTGGATAGCCCGGCGAGGATCGTCGGCACGCAGCACGTCGGTGCGCACTTCGGGCTTGCCGGCAGCATTGATGGTGCGCCTCACGATTTCTATGCCGTAGCGCTTCACGTCATACCAACGCAGGCCCGTCTGCAGCGTCTCGATACGTCGGAAGCCCAGCACGCACTGGAGCATAGCCTCGCGTGTGTCGCCCTCGGCTCCGATGTCGAACCGCGGGTGCAGGTGTTTCTTGATGGTCGACTTGATGCCCAGCGAGTCGCTGTAGGCATAGGTGGCTTCGTTATAGAAGTCGGTGATGAGCTTGGGCGTGAGCCTGAGGTCGGTCTCTACAATGTTCTGCATCCATAGCGTGAGGTCGCTGGCAGCGTCATCGTATTGTCCTTTGAGCACGTATGCCTCAGCGCGGTTGAGCAGGCATTCGTCGGCAGTGAAGGCGGGATAGACCGTGCGGTAGTAGCCCGTGCCTGCCACTGCGTCGTAATATTCAAAGAGGTAGGGCAGCTTGTAGAAGATGGTCTTGTCGAGATTCGTAGCTGCGAAGGTGTGCATGCCCTGATAGAAAGGCGCGCTGCCCCAGATGTTGGCAGCCTCGCCGTCTTCGTTCTCTGCCAGATACTTGCCGTGTGCATAGCGCGAGAGATAGTTGTACGGCCCGAATACCAGTCCCATTGCCGAATAGGCAGTGACGAGCAGCAGGTTGGCATTCAGCGAGGCATCTATGTAGTGCTGCGTCAGGGCGTTGTAGGTCTGTGTCATGCCGGCCATGAAGCTCCAGTCGCGCAGCATGGCCTCCGGAGCTGTGCCCAGGCAGCGGTTGGCATAGTCTATGGCTTTGTCCCACTGTTCATAGTAAAGGTAGAAGCGGGCGGCAAAGGCATAGGCTGCCTTCTGGTTGAAGTGGTATTTGGGCACCTTGTACTCGCTTGATATCCAGTGCAGTGCTTCCTGCAGGTCATGGTCTATCTGCTGATAGACCTGTGCCACAGTGCCTCGGTCGGGATTGGCATCCAGCTCTTCGGCAGGTTCTGTCATGTAGACGATGCCCAGGTCCTGCTGGCTCGTCTGGCTGTTGTATGCCTGGCAGAAGATGTTGGCCAGCATGAAATGATTGTATGCCCGGCAGAGCAGTGCTTCAGCCCGTGCCTCCTGTATGGCACTGGCTTTCGTCGTGCCTGCCTCGGCACTCAGCTCGTCGAGGGTCTGCAGGGCCAGGTTGGCGATGGCGATGGATGCATAGGATGCCGTCCAGAAGTTCTCCGTTCCCTCGTTGCTCGCTTCGGTGATGTCCTGCCAGTGGTACACCTGGTCCATGAATCGGCTCGAGTTCGGGTTCGACTCACCGTAGTTGTCCACATTGTCCGATGAATATTCGGCAACGAAGATGGGGGCGCTGCTGGGGTAGGCCGACGTGAGCAGCTTCTGCACTTTCTCCAGCGAGGTGAGCTCCATCCGGTTGTCGGGCAGCTCGTCGAGGTATTCGTTGCAGGCGCAAGGGAGCATGAACGGCAACGGAAGCGCGACGGCCGTCAGCATGCTCCGTCCAGCCTTCTTCCATTCTCCTTTTCTCCAGTGTATGATTGCCTTTATCATAAGATATGTGCTCCTTTCTTCATTGCTCAAAGTCCTATCCTGAGTGTCATCGTCAGCTGCTTGGGCATGGGCACCGCCACACCGCCTGCATTGGTGAACTCCGGATCTTGTCCGTTCAATTTCTTGTCGCTGTATATCAGGAAGAGATTCGTGGCTTGCAGTTTCAGGCTCAGCGTCTGCAGTCCGGCTTTTGCGATCAGCTGTCGTGGGACGTCGTAGCTCAGCGATATCTCTTTCATCCTGACGAAATCACCTTTTGCCATGCGGGCCGTGCTGTAGTTGTAGGCCGAATAGGCATAGCCCAGGTCGGTGTCATTGCGGTTCTGCCGTTTGCTGGCTATCACGGGAATGTCGGTATGCTTCTCGTCGCCGGGCACCATCCACCGGTTCTTGAAGTCGCGTGGCATGGCCGTCAGGTCGCTGTAGCGGTTTGAGAACACGGGATCCATACGGATGACGTTGCCCAGGGAATAGGTGACGAAGACGTTCAGCGTCAGTCCCTTGTACTTCAGTACATTGCCCAGCGAACCCATGTCGGTGGGCTCGGCACTGCCCGAGTACTTCAGGAACTTCAGCTCGTCCGGGTCGCTCTCCTGGAAGTATATACCTGTCGTGGTGGTCATGCCGTTACCGGTGCTGAAGGTGGGCAGTCCCTCGTGGTTCAGCCCTGCGAAGGGAATGCTGAAAATGCTGCGCACGGGGTATCCCTTCAGAGTGAATCCGTTGCCGCTCACCAGGTCGATGAGACGCTCTGCCGACTGCAGCACGGTGACCTCGTTCGACGTGTGCGAGTAGACCAGGCTGGTGCTCCACTGCCAGTCGCGCTTCTTGATGTTCATGCTGCTGATGCTCACCTCTATGCCGTTCGACTTCATCTCGGCCACATTGGCATACTGCCTGATGCCTGCGGCATAGCCTGCAGTGAAGCTCGGACCGATCAGGTCGAAGTTGTTGCGCCGGTACCAGTCGAGGCTCAGGTTCAACCTGCCGCCCAGGAGCGATGTCTCGAGGGCCAGGTTCAGCTCGTGCTTCTTCTCGTAGGTCAGGTGCCGGTTGGCAGGCTGGCTCAGGTCGATGGCACTCTCCTTTACGTTGGTGAACGGGCGCCAGGGCGAGTCGGGCGTGAAGATATTGGTGGAGTTGGTCACTCCTGCCGGTCCTCGGTCTGCCGTCAGCGAGTAGGATGCTTTCAGGGTGAGGCTGTTCAGCGTCGTGGCGATGGTCTCGAACCAGGGCTCCTCGTGCATGTTCCATGCCGTCGAGATGTTCCATGTGGGCAGCCATCGTGCCGAGCGTGCGCGTCCCAGCCTGTTGGTGCCCTCATAGCGGATGGTGCCGTTCAGGGTGTAGCGTCCTTTGTACGAGTAGGTGGCATTGGTGAAGAACGCCACCGAGCGCTCCCTTGTGTTGCCCAGCGAGTAGTAGCTGTTGTTGCGCTCGGCCATCTGCTTGAATGCCAGATAGCTGAATGCCGATATCTCACCATCGTCGAAGAGTACGCCCCAGTCGCGGTTCCAGGTCGAGTGGCGGTTCACGTAGTTGATTTCCATTCCTCCGTATGCATTCAGGATGTGGATGTCGTTGAACACGTCGTTATAGGCAGCCGATGCGCGGAAGTCGTAGCCGAACATCGAGTTGTCGGTACGTTCCAGGATGCCACCCTCAGGCAGCACCGACACGGGCAGGGCATAGATGTTGTCGGGGTCGGTGTAGAGGTATCTGTTGGTGCTGCGAATGGTCGAAGTCTCCATCGCGCGGTAGGCTAGTGCCTGGTTCGATTCGTCGAGTATGCTGTGCTCCTGCTTGGTAGCCGAGTATTTCACTGCTCCCAGTGCGGTGAGTTCCACCTTGCGTATGGGCTTGTAGGTGATCTTTCCCTGCAGGCGGAAGTCGGTGACGCCCAGGTCGATATAGTTGTTGTCCAGTTCGTGGAAGATGTTGAACGGGGCGTAGTTGCGGGTGTAGTAGGCATCGGGGTCCAGCGTGCGGCTCGAGTTCAGGGCGTAGCTGTAGGGATTGATGTCGAACGAGCGCGACACCGTGCCCTGCACGGCATCGGTGGTCTGCGACAGGGTGCCGGGAGCCTCCTGTCCGCGATAGCTGGCGCTGGTGATGATGCCCAGTGCGAGCTGCTTCGAGATGTCGAAGTTGGCATTCACGTTGGCGGTGTAGCGTTCCACCTCGCTGCGTCGCGTCCAGCCCGGGTCATACATGGCCGACACGGAGGTGTAGTACTGGGCCTTGTCCGTACCTCCCGACATCGACACCGAGTGTGTGTGCTGTATGCCGGTGGAGAAGAGCAGGTCAAACCAGTCGGTGTTCCTCCATTCCGCAGCGCGCAGGTAGTCGGCCATCGCTTCGTTGGTATTGTCTATCGCGAAGGTCTTCGTCACTGGGTCGTAGTCCGACAGCATCTGGTACATCTTCCCGTATATGCCCGTCTCCGAGGCGTTAGCCGTCTCGGCATAGTTCAGGTAGCCCTTCTGTTGCAGTTCCTGATACACCGACATCTGATCCTGCGAGTTCATGATGTTGAAGTTCCGGTACGAAGGTTTCAGGCGCATGGTGTATTCACCCGTGTAGTTGATGCGGGCCTGCCCTGCCGTGCCTCGTTTCGTGGTGACCACGATGACTCCAGCCATCGCGCGCGCACCATATATAGATGTGGCCGATCCGTCCTTCAGTATCTGGAACGACTCGATGTCGTCGCTGTTCAGTCCGGCAATGGCCGAGGAGATGAGCGTGTTGGCATCGCCCGAGGCCAGGTCGTCGGCCGACACTTCCACCACATCCTCCATGATGATGCCATCGACCACCCACAGGGGTTTCGACGAGCCGTAGATGCTCGTGGCACCTCTGACGCGTATCTTCGGAGCAGCTCCGAAGGCACCGCTCACGTTCTGCACCGACACGCCTGCAGCCCTTCCTTCCAGCGAACGGCTGATGTCGGCCACACCGTCGATCTTCGTCTCGCTGGCATCGATCTTGGTGGTCGAGCCGGTGAACAGGCGCTTGTCCATCTTCTGCATGCCTGTCACCACCACATTGTCGAGCACCGTGCCTCCCTGTCCTGCGGGCTCCAGCTGTATGCGTCGCATGCCGGCGAAGCGCGCCAGGTCGATCTCCTTCGACTCATATCCTATGTAGCTCACCACGACGGTGCCTCTCGTGGCAGTGGTGCGCAGCACGTATTCTCCGTCCACATTCGTAGCCGTGCCCTCGTTCTGTCCTTTCAGCCTGATGCTGGCTCCTATCATGGGGTTGCCGGCCTCATCTACCACCGTGCCGCGTATCTCCCTGACGTTGGTGCCCGAGGGCTGCTGTGCCAGCATGGGCAGCGGTGTCGCCACGGGCAGCATGGCGACAAGGAGAAAAGTGATGATTATGGACAACAGCCTGTTCAGCTTCATATTGGTTCTTTCAGTCAATGCTTATTGGTCTCCTCTTATCCTGACGATGTTCAACGAGTAGGGCGGCACGTCGAGCAGCACGCCGTTTCCTTCGGGCGAGAGCAGCTGCTCCACGGGATGGATAGCTGTGGGTGTGTCGAGCGTGTTCTCGTCCATGCCATCGTTGGCTGCCAGGCGCACCACGCGGGCCTGCTTCGGGGCGAAGTGCTGCAGGTTCAGCTTGGCGGTGGTTGCCGCGTCGCTAGTGTTGGCTACCTTCACGATGAGCTCGCCCGAGGCATCGTCGATGGTGGCAGAGGAGAAGATGCCCTTCGTGGTGTCGTGCTTGAGCACCGTGTCGAACACCAGCTCATTGTCGAGCCAGGCCTTCACGCTGTCGCCTGCTACCTGCAGGGTGACGTCGTACCAGCGGCCCTGCTCCACGCGTCCGCGCTTCTCCACGGTCTGCAGCTTGCCTCCGTTGCTGATCTGCTCGATGGCATGCTGTGTGTTGCCCCATCCGCCGAAGTTCAGCCAGCAGTAGTTCTTGCTGTCGACATAGTTGAAGATGATGAGGAAACCCTCGGCACCGCCGTCCTTGCGGGCACGGAACTTACAGGTATAGTGGTCGCTGTCGATGATGTCTTTCTCCATGCAGATGGTGCCTTCACGGCGGCTCGTCTGTCTGACGGTGGTGCCGTCCTTCTGCCATTCGCCATTGACGAATTCCACGTCCTTGGCCGTCTCAAACGAGGCGCGTGTGCCCCATGTTCCGAATCCCACGCGGCTCTTCTTCGGCGTCAGCTGTCGGATGTTCATGCCCTCGTAGGGATTCGCCTGACTGACCTTCACCACCTGAGTGCCTATGTGCTGCGGCATCAGCTGCTGCACGTAGTAGCTCGGCGTGCCCATCACCCGGCTGCTGCTGAAGCGTATCATGTCGGGACGCCAGCGGGCATCGTTCTCGTTGACGAAGATGGGGGCATACGATGCCAGCTCCACCACGTCCGAGTTGTTCTCCATGCCCATCATATAGACGGCCTCGCCCAGGGCTGCGTTCATGTTGCCCAGGTTGCCGAATCCGTTTGTCACGGCATACTCGCCCACATAGATCTTCGGGCCCCGGCGGTCGTAGCTGTCGTATTTGTGGAAGGCACCGGCAAACCAGTCGGGCGAGCGGTAGTAGTGCTCGTCCAGCAGGTCCACGGGCAGCGTGCTGTTCCACTTCGGGTTGTCGTCGCCCCATGCCACCACGTTGCCTATGATCTTCATCTCGGGATATTTGGCGCGTATGGCTTTGTAGAACTGTTCGTAGCGCTCGTAGTAGTGGTCGCTCTGCTGGCGCGGGTCGGGCTGGTTGTTCTCGTTGCCCACTTCCAGGTATTCCAGTCCGAAAGGCTCGGGGTGTCCGTTCTTGGCGCGCAGTGCACCATATTTCGAAGTGACGGGCCCGTTGGCATACTCGATGGCATTGAGGCACTCGTCTATCCAGGGCTGGATGCTGTCGTAGGGCGTCATGCCGCCGTGCCACAGTCCCACGTTCACCACGAAGAGCGGCTTGGCACCCAGGTCCTCAGCCAGCTGCAGATACTCGTGATAGCCCAGTCCGTCGGTGGTGCGGTAGCCCCAGTTCACGTTCCAGTGGCCCTCACGCTCTTCTATCGGCCCGATGGTCCGCTCCCAACGGAAGGCGTTGTCGGGGCTCTCCTGCCCTTCCACGAAGCAGCCGCCGGGGAAGCGCATGAACTTCGGGTGCATCTGCCACAGCATGTTGGCCAGGTCGGGGCGCATGCCGTTCTCACGGTTCTTGAACGTGGGCGGGAAGAGGCTCACCACGTCGAGCTGCACCTGTCCCACGCCGTCGAAGACGAAGGCAAACTGCGCCTGCGGGTCGTTGCCGTCGGCGGTGAGTGTTGCCTCATACTTCGTCCATCCCTTTGCTTTGACGGCAGGGAAAGCGCTGACCGTGGTCTCGGCATAGAGCTGTGCACCGTCCTTCGAGCAGAGGGTAGCCTGTCCGGTGCCTTGATACTTCAGGGTCTTGGCCCAGAATGTCAGGCGGTAGGTGCGTCCCTGCACGGCGTTGATGCCCCAGTAGCCCTCGTTCACCAAGCAGACGGGCATGGCGGCCGTTGCCTTGATGTCGAGTTCCAAGGCGTTGTGCTGCACGCTGTTGAGCAGCGGTGTCTTTTTCGTTGGCTGTATGAGGCGCATCGTGAGCTGCGACGGTGCGGCAGCATAGGTCGACCAGCCCTGGAGGTCGGCTGGCGCACCATAGCGTGGGCCGTCCTCAAACGAGCGGTTGCGTATCAGCTCAGCATAGATACCGCCGTCGGCAGCGTGATTGATGTCTTCGTAGAAGATGCCATAGAGCATGGGGCTCACCTTCGGCCCACGCTGCTGGGCGTCGATGTCGATGGTCACCTGTGCCTGGGCTGCAGCTGCAATGACAGCGCAACCGGCCATGATTAGAATGTTTTTGTATGCCATAATGAGGAGTTTTGGGATTTTTGGAGTTAAAGAAATTGTGGGATTTTTGGAGTTAAAGGAGTTGTAGGATTTTTGGAGTTAAAGGAGTTAAAGGAGTTAAAGGAGTTAAAGACAATACCATTTTCGCAAGTTTTGGAGTTAAAGGAGTAGAGGGCTTTTTGGAGTTAAGGGAGTTAAAGGAGTTAAAGACAATTGCTTTACTATAGATTTTAACCCGGAGACAAGGCTTTTTTCATGGAGAGTCATTTGTCTTTAACTCCCTTAACTCCTTTAACTCCTTTACCCTCAATTAGCCAGCTGTGGCCATCCATCGTCCGTCCAGCTGATGGTGCGCTGGATGAGCATGGCGGCCCCGTTCTGCGTGGCACTGTATCCGTGACAGATGAAGACGTCTTCACCGTCGAAGGTATAGGCAGCGCAATGACCTGCAGCCTCCCATTCCTTCTTGTCACCCTCTAAGAAGAGTGTGCCGCCTCCCTTGGCCATGTCCTTGCCTGTGCGGTCGAGGTAGGGTCCTTCCACGGTCTTGCTGCGCCCCACTGCCACGCGATAGTTGCTCTTCGCTCCCCGGCAGCAGTAGTCCCACGACACAAAGAGATAATAGAATCCTCCGTGTTTGAAGATGAAGGGCGCCTCGATGGCGTTGGTGCCGGCATATTTCGACGTGGGGTTGGGCTCCGACGGCTTGTAGTCGGGGTCATAGCGCCGTGCTATGGTGCGCGGTTTCTCGCCTTTGGCCATGTGCATGGTGGTGTCGAGGCGAGCCAGCTGTATGCCGTCCCAGAACGAGCCCCACACGAGCCACGGCGTGTCGGCGTCGTCGATGACGAAGTTCGGGTCGATGGCGTTCCAGTTGTCGCCCGTCATTCGTCCGTCGGCACCGCTCTTCCTCTCGTGAGAGGTGACGATGCATCCCTCGTCCTTCCACAGGTTAGCGTGCAGCGAGCGGCTGCTGAGCAGGCCTATGGCCGAGCCGTTCTTTCCAAACGTCGAGCAGCTGTAGGCCAGCCACCAATGCCCGTGCCACTGGATGACGTCGGGCGCCCAGACGTGCTGGCCAAAGCCCGGCACAGAGTCGGCCGTCCAGCCGGGAATGACAGTCATCACGGGCTGCGGCAGCACCGTCCAGCTCTTGCGGTCCTTCGAGGTCATCTGCTGGATGCCCATGCCTGTGGCAAAGACGAAATAGGTGTCGCCGTCCTTGGCCATCACGGGGTCGTGCGCCATAGGTGTCTCGGTGGTAAAGGCTTCACGATGGAAGCCGCGGCGCGACCCCTGGGCGGCCACTGTCTGGCAGAGGGCAGCGAGGGCCAGAGTGAGAAGTAATTTGTGTGTCATGTCTTTGTGCTTAGAAGTCAAGTTGCAAAAATACGGCAAATATTTGAAATACGCAAAAAAACAGCAAAAAAAAACATGAAATGATTTGTTCTGCAGTAAAAAAATTTGCATATTTCAACCATTAGTGTTACCTTTGCTGCATAATGTGTGCCACACGACATGTTGCGGCAACGAACAAGTTAAACGCAAAAACATCAAGAGGTATGAAGACGAACATCTGTTTCCCCAGACTATTGCAGCTGGTGAGTGTAGTATTTGCCATGACGGCCTTTATGGGCTGCAACAAAGAAAAGGCTGAGCCAGAAGCTTTCGAACATGACACGCCTATAGACATGACAGACATCCTTCAGGCATACAACTGGCTTACAGCACCGAGTAACTATGACCGCGGTTCCTACATCGCCGTGCTTCAGAGTGACATGCCTGACTACGATTTCTACCTGTTCTGCGACACGTCCTTCGTCCTGCGCCTGCCCGAATACTCTGGGTCCACCCAACCTTTTCTGGCACAGGCAGAAGACTTCTTCAACAGCTGCGCCCTGGCATGGAACATCTATAGCAATTATGAGGTGTATTACCGTGGACGGACAACTGGCGGATTAGGCTGCGAGGAAGACGCAAGCCATTGCACCGAGTCCGTCAGCGTCGACATCATCAACAATAAGGAACTGCGTAAGGCTGCTCAGACCTACAAGGACTCTATCCTGACGCTGATGAATCTCTCTTTAGAGGAGATGAGCGACGACGATGTCAACAGAGTCATGGGCTATGTGACCGACTTCAGTTCAGCCATAGAGCAGCACTCCTACCACTTCTTTGAAGAAACTGATGCCTTTTTCGAATCCCTTGTCGACCTGAGAAAAACGGCAGAAGAAATGGTTGAGGACAAATTTCAGCGTTACCTCGATGCCGACGAAAAACAGCAGCTGGGAGTCATCCTTGACGAGATGAGCGAGTGCGCCAATTTCGACGAGCAGTGCGCGCTGTGGCTGCGCTGGGCCAACTGCAAAAAGTCGGTGTCAGATGAAAGCTGGCTCATAGCCACCGCCATCCGGCTCATGAAGAGCGGCCACTACAACCCACTTCTTCAGAACATCTGGATGAGCTGGAGGGCAATGTGTCAGACCTCGGAATATGGAAGCTCCAGAGACTCCAACATCCCCAACGACTTCTACAACAGCTACCGTCAGCTGTGCTACCAGACTTGCCTGAAACGCATTGAGCGCCAGCCCGACGACATCTTCGCCATGAACTGTGCTGCAGCCATTGGCGGGCGCACCAACATCAACCGCTTTGGCCAGAACTACTTTGGCAACGAAGCGATGATAGAGGAGATGATGTTGCTCCCCAACCGCTTTGAGGACGATGACGAATAAGAAGACGAGACCGTGCCAACCAGGGCTACACATTATTATATAGTCACCTCAAAGATGCGCTTGCCATGGTGTTCTATCCACTGCGGCTCGGTGTCGCGGCGGTTCTTTGAGAAGTCGAAGGTGACGAGGTAGCCCTCGGCCATGCCGCGTGATGGTGAAGTACTTCCCCTTTTCTATCAAGGCTTCAATGGCGGCAAACCGCTTCTCCGTGTTCACCATATAGTGCCGCTCCGGGTTGCAGCTGCCAGTGGTGTTGAACTCTTTAATCATATTCACGTCATGAAGAATTTTGATGGCCTCATCGCAATGATTTTGCAAAAATACGAAAAAAAACGCAGAGGCTTTCCTTTTTGTGGAAAAAAGTAAGAAAAGAACACAAATTTGTTGCATCTTTCCAAGTTTTTATTCGTACCTTTGTTGCCGCAAAACTAAATGTGGGTATGAAAGGTTTCTATCAGGCAATCTTTGCCATTGGCATCATCAGTGCCCTTCTGTCCTGCACCAGCGAGAAGGCCTACAGGATTGGCGTGGCGCAGTGCGGCGGCGGACAGTGGCGCGAGAAGGTAAACCAGGAGATGCTGGCCGCCCAGCACCTGTATGACGAGGACGTGGAGGTGAGCATTGCCTGCGCCTACGACGACACCGAGCACCAGATACGGCAGATAGACTCGCTGGCCGACAGCGGCATCGACCTCCTCGTGGTGGCGCCCACCGAAGCTGCCCCCATAGCCGATGCCATCCGCAGGGTGCGTCAGCGCGGCATACCCGTCATCTATTTCGACCGCAAGGCAGCCACCGACGACTACACCGCCTTCATCGGCGGCAGCAACGTGGAGGCAGGAAAGGTGATGGGCGGCTTTGCCCTTCAGGAGGCGGCACGCCTGGCCACGTCAGGCCACAGGCCGACAGTGATGGAAATCACCGGTGCCATGAGCACCTCGCCCGCACAGGAGCGACACGAGGGTTTCGCCTCGGTGATAGCCGCTGACGGCACCCTCGACTACGTCTGCAAGGAAGCCGACTGGACATCGGACATGGCGTGCAGCATCGTAGAGGAGCAGGTGAAGGGCGGCACAGTGCCCGACATCATCTTCTGCCACAACGACGGCATGGCCACAGGCGTCTACAAAGCTGTGGTGGAGCTGGGACTGGAGGGACAGCTCGAGACCATCGGCATCGACGGCCTGCCCGGCGAGGGCATCGAGTACGTGCAGCTAGGCCATCAGGTGGCCACCTACGTCTATCCCACCCACGGCGAGGAGATAGTGCGGCTGGCCCTTGACATCCTCACCGGCCGGCCCCACGAGCGTGAGAACACCCTGCAGGGCATGCTGGTGACGCCCGAGAACGTGGACATCGTAGACCTGAACAGCCGCGAGCTGATGAACCAGAACCACAACCTCATCACCATACAGGACAAGCTGGAAGACTCGCTGGTGCACTACGACACGCAGCACAAGCTCTTCATAGGCAGCCTCGTGGCCATCGCCATGCTCATCATAGCCGTCGTGCTGGCCATCCGTGCCTGGCTGCAGACGAAGAAGACCATCCGCCAGCGCCAAGTGATGAACGAAGAGCAGACGCTCTTCTACACCGACCCCAGCACACGCCGCCTGCACGACATCTTCGACAAGCCCGAAGACACCCTGCCGCCGCCCCGCTCGCAGGACGTGATCTTTGCCGAGCAGCTGAACGAGGCCATCCGCAAGCATATCTCCAACCCCAACCTGAAGATGGAGGAGCTGGGCGAAGAGCTGGGCCTCGGTCGCGTACAATTATATAGAAAGGTAAAGGCCATCACCGGCCAGACACCCGTGGAGCTGCTGCGCCAGATGCGCCTGCAGCGCGCCTATGCCCTGCTGGGCAGCACCACAAAGACCGTGGCCGAAATAGCCTTCGAGGTGGGCTTCAACACGCCCGGATACTTCTCCAAATGTTTCAAGGAACAATACGGCAAGCTGCCCATGGAACTGAGGGAATCTTAAAGGAGTTAAAGGACCCTTCATTATCATTTTTCGTTCATTCCGTCGCAAAAATGTTTCATTGCAACATATTTTGCACGGGATGAACGATATTTTTACATTTGATGCAGCGTTTGTCTCGTACTTTTGCAACAAATTTTTAAACTGTCAATTAGTACTAACAAAAAACGCAAAGCAAATGAAACAAACGAAAAGATTCATTCTGAGTTTCCTCTCGCTGCTGCTGTGTACTGTCATGTACGCGCAGACGGAGGTAACAGGAACTGTGGTCGATGAAACCGGCGAGGGCGTCATCGGTGCCACGGTGATGGAGCAAGGCACGTCGAACGGCACCGTGACCGACTTCGACGGCAATTTCAAGCTGAAGGTGAAGGCCGGCACGACGCTTGTCTTCAGCTACATCGGTTACGAGAAGCAGGAGCTGCCAGCCCAAACCGGCATGAGAGTAGTGATGAAAGACAACGCCTCTCAGCTGGCCGAGGTGGTGGTGACCGGCTATCAGGTGCAGCGCAAGGCCGACCTGACGGGCGCCGTGGCCGTGATGGACATGAAGAGCGCCAAGAGCGAGGGCGACCCCAACATGCTCAACTCCATGCAGGGCAAGCTGCCCGGCGTGAACATCGTCACCGATGCCGCTCCCGGCGGCGGCGGTGCCTCGATTCGCGTGCGTGGTATGAGTACGGTCAACGGTGCTGCGCCCCTCTATGTCATCGACGGCGTGGCCACCACCGAGAACCTCAACTCGCTGAACGCAGCCGACATCGAGAGCATACAGGTGCTGAAGGATGCCTCCTCGGCCTCTATCTACGGCAGCCGCGCCGCCAATGGCGTGATCATCATCACCACGAAGAAGGGCAAGGGCGACAAGGTGACGGTGAACGTGAACTACACCGCCACGCTGAACACCATCGCCAAGCAGTATGACGTGATGAACGCCGAGCAGTGGGGACAGGCCTACTGGACAGCCAACAACAACGCCGGCCTCGTGGCCTCGCATCCCTTCTACGGCAACGGCGACACACCTCAGCTCAAGACCACCCTCGACGCCGACGGTAAGGTGCGCGCCGCCAACACCGACTGGCAGGACGAGGTCTTCTCATCGGCCTGGACCAACAACCTCTCGGCCAGCGTGAGCAACAGCAGCGAGAAGGGCTCGTTCATGCTCTCGGGCAACTATATCAACCAGAACGGTCTGATGAACAACACCTTCTACCGCCGCTACACCGCCCGTCTGAACTCCACCTATAATATAAGTAAAGTGTTCAGCGTGGGCGAGAACCTGATGATTGCCCAGTGGAACGACCGCGGCTACGGCACCGGCGATGACCGCGGCATCCCCTACACCGCCATGCGTCAGCATCCCGCCATCCCCGTCACCGACAGCGAGGGCAACTACACCAACCCCATGCAGCTCTCGGGCAGCGACATTGCCAAC
>JAEEGK010017157.1_pt1 | contig 15822 bp, 16 predicted proteins | sample 8958771 | NCBI WGS metagenome assembly JAEEGK01 (sample SAMN16246547, study PRJNA631951) | gut metagenome | biome: gut microbiome; feature: rumen; material: SC-attached | host: Bos | place: Iran: Karaj | collected 2018-10
GAAATAGTCGTCAATCAGGTTGCACGCCAGATGGGCGCACCACACGCCCGCCACTGCCACCAGGGCCCGCCACCACGAGAACCCTTCCGCCCCTATGGCGGTAACCACCGCCACCACCGAGGGCATCAGACTCTGCATTGTGGCCCCCACACGGGCATTTTTCAGCCATTGTCCAATTACGTTCTTACTCATTAGTTGCTATTGTTTAGATTGTTCACAGTAGTTATTTGTTTTTCTATTCTGCTGCAAAGATACGAAAAAATCGCGACACGGCAAGAATGTCGCACTCGCCGATTGTGTCAGCATAATAATAGAACCAGGGCCGCCCGGAGGGCGGCCCTGGTTGCGTTGGAGATTATTTTAATTACATCTCCGAGAGTTTCTTGTAGCCCTCGTAGCGCAGTTTGGCGTTGCGCTCGGTGGCGACGAAGAGTTCTTCGGCCTCCTGGGGGCACCCCGAAGGGGAACCGAACACCTTATTATCAAAATTAAATGCAGTGAGGAAGGTCTTTTCTTTACCTTCTCCCCAGGAGCATTCTTCGACGCCGTAGCGTGGGTGGGCAAACTGCGCGTAGGAACCAGAAAAAAATTTCATCTTTCTATACTCAACATGCGAGGTGTACCGGCGGCCATGCCGACGGTTTAGGCCCGCATCACAGGCAGCAGAGGACGGCCCCATTGGGTATCCTTTCTTTTGCCATTCATTATAAACCACTAATTCCATTCCTATTTAATAACGCCATTTTTATAAAATCATTATTCCGCTTTTAATAACGCCATTTTTTTGATTAAACCAATCTATAAATTCCTTATTGATAACGCCATCTTTTATATATTATTGCCCGCAGGGCTACCTTTTTTCAATGGTCCGCGGCTATGCTACGCTTGGGGGTGAAACGATGTTGCAACATACGGAACAATAGTTGCAATAAAAATGCCACATACAGTCTTTTTTAAAACAATAAGATCCACAAAAAATCGTTATGAGTACATTGATTAACAATAGATAAACAACCAAACATTTGTGTTATATGGATAATGTATTGAAATCGCTGTATATCCGGTTGGATGCCAACTCAAATAATTTGACCAGTAGTGCTATCGGCCAAATCTTGGTGAAAATAATATATTCTAACGGAGGAAAAGCCACAAAGAAAGAAATTCTTGATAAGTATGCGGATATTTGTGGGAACAAGAAAACTAATTTTTTAGAGGTAACTAAAATTTTAGATTCACTTGTTGACGTTGATATTAAAAAACATGACAAGCAATATTATTTATCCACAACCAAATTTGATAAGATCAAAAAAGCAGAGGAAGAATCAAAACGTAGGAAAGAAGATATTTTGGATTGTTATTTTGCAAAATTATATTCAAGCAGAGAACAAATAACAGATTGGTTACAAGATATTTCTATCCTATTCTTTCAACAATTTTCAGATGATTGGATTTCTGATTTAGTAACTTCGCAACATGCTGTTTTGCGAAATGAAGCAAGCATCAAGGATATGGTTTTAAAACGTACAAAAGCCAATAAAAACCTAGACAAGAGAGACCTTGAAGAATTGTCCAAACGCTTTTTTAATTTCGTTGGAGATAATAAAAGTATTGTAGATGACTATTTGTGGGAATACGGCACCTCGGCATTTGCCGCGAAGCTAATCACTAATACGTATGGAGTTAATTCAATTACATTAGATGCTTTTAGAAACAGTAAGTGTATCTTCGATACGAATATTTTGTTGTTTATTGCCTTGGACAGCAGATTTAGAGAAGGAATTGTTGCGTTAGAGAAAGTATTTGAGGATCTCAATATAGAAGTAGGATATCTTTACATAACCAAAAAAGAATACCAAGATAAAGTGCATGGACAGCATGCAATGACTAAGCATAATATTGATGTTTATGGATATAATATAGCTTCGTTTCCTGATGATGATTTTACAAGTTGCGCAAAGTCTCGTGGTTGTAGAAATGCTGAAGATTTTGATGTTTTTTTCGATCAGATATCTTCACTCCCTGAATATGTCCATGATAAATGGCCTGTAAAATTATTGGACAATGATTCTGGTCTAGTTGAGGCGATAGACAAGGCTCAAGCAGATGAGTCAAAGAAAAATGAACTTAATACAATTTATCGGGGATTAAAAGGTCGAGATAAACGACAAAACGCTTTGCTTCACGATATTGGTCTACTCGAGGGTGTCGAATATTTACGTAAGAGTGAAAAATACTTTATTATTTCAGAAGAGACTTGCGTTAATAACTACTCAAAAAGAAGACCTTCTGCCGACAGACTCCCATTGGCAATTAGAATTGACACTCTAATTAATGTTCTTGCAGCAAATAATGGAGGCGACACTTTTGAGGCATCAAACTATGTTCCATTATTTGCTAATATCATTAGGTCAGGTCTTACACCCCAAAAGAAAACTTTTGAGCAAGAAGAATTGTTTAGGTTGTATGATATGGACCAACAAATTGCTCAACTGCCAGAGGAGGAGGTTAAAGACATTGCTTTAGAAATGCATGACTTAATGATGCAGGGTACAGATGAGAATGAATTGAGAAGGGTGTTGACTTCAAGAATAACTAAAGGAAAGATAAAATCCGTAACGGATTTAGAGTCTACAAGACAAGAATTAACACTTGTAAAAAATGAATCTGAAAGAAACAAAGATAGGGCTAACCATTATATGAGAATGTTGAAAGAAGATGTTAAACAGCAGGAGGAAACAAAGTATGATAAAGAAACTAAACGGCTGAAAAATAAATATAGGTGGTATATACCAGCAGTGATTGCTGTAATTAGTGCAATTGGAGTTATAATTTATTTAAACGTTTCAAATAGTGAGAAACTGGGTTGGTCTATCGTGGTTAGTATTGTTATTAATGTGATTTCAGATATTATTACAAATTGCTTTATGCTGAAAGAAAAGTTAAATGATAGAGCAAAAAAACGCGATAAAGAAGTGGCTGATGCTATTGAAAGAAGGATGGAAGAAATGTGTAGTAATGACCTTAAACAATAGCGTTTGATGTATTTCACATGTTTAAGAAATCAGAGGGTTGTTTTGCAATCCTCTGATTTTATTGTATAAAACAGCATATTAAAAGTCGAATAATATGTTGCCGTGATGCGGCAAAACGAATATAGGCTATTTTTTGAATTTAATGAGGAATTTGAAGATGGGGATTAAGAGGAGGCCGAGGAGGATGGCTATTGCTATGGGTTTGATGGAGGATTGGGGGGTGATGGGTTGAATGGGGCTAATAGGGTTGGTGGTGGATTCCTTGGAGATGGATTGGGTTGCGGTTTGGGTGGTGGCGTGAGTTTGGAGGGCGGTGCGGTCTTGGTTGGTTATTCTCTCGCGGTCGGTAGTAGTTGTCATCTTGGTGGTGTCGCCGGCGGTGTTGGTCTGGATGGTGATGGTGGTGGTCTCACGCACGGTGTCGTGGACGGTGAGGGTAACGGTCTGGCGGAGGGTGTCAGTCGCGGTCATCGTGCTGGTCTGCTGCGTCACGGTCTTGCTGCTTCTGCAACTCACTGTAAACAGGGCAAGCGTCGCTATGAGGGCAGTCGTTAATCTTCTGTATCGCATTTCTTAAATGGGTTATTTCAGTTCGTAGTTCCCTGACTTCACGCCGCAGGGGGTCGGCGATGTTTTCCTTGAACTCCTCGACGTACATTTTCGACAAGTTCATGTCTTTTTGGCGGTTGTCGGCCTTCAGGCTTTCGACTTCCTGACGATGGCGGCGGCGGTCGAACAGCCAGCCGCCACCGGCGACGAGGGTTAGGACGGATAAGATGATGTTCCAAAGGTTGTTCATAAATTGAAAATTGAAAGTTGAAAAAGTAGAGGTTAAAGGCCGTTGTCTTTGTACCATTGCTGGACGTCGAAGCAGGGACAGGCACGGTTGGCAAACTCGTTGTGGCCGTGGATGGAGGTGATGGGGTGTTCTTCCATCAGGTCTTGCACCAGCTGGAGAAGGGCGAGACATTGTGGCTCGGTACGGGTGTCGGCGGCGTGTCCGTCGGCATTGAGGCCGCCGACATAGGCGATGCCAATGCTCTGGGCGTTGTGACCTGGGCAATGGGCACCGACCGCTTCGACGGGACGGCCGGTGTGGACGCTGCCATCGGGATAGATGACATAATGATAGCCGATGTCGTGCCAGCCGAGACTCTTATGGTAGCGGCGAATGCTCTCCACGGTGCAGTTGGTATCGGGGCGGGTGGCGGTGCAGTGGATGATGATTTCGGTAATTGTTCGCATGGGACTAATGGGTTTAGTGGGTTTAATGGATGGCGGCAATAATGCCGCTGGAGTTCACGGAGGCTTTTCTTTGGGCTGCAATGATATTGCAGCATACCTAACAATAGATGGGATAGAGGCGATAGATACGATAGAGTTTTAGAGAGAGGGCGGGGGTGGATCCTTGCCCCTGCCCTCTCGTGGTTAGTCAGGGGTTAGGCGGCGGTGAGGTAGAGGATGTTGACGGTGTCGCCTTTGGCGTAGTGGGAGGGGTCTTTGAAGGTGAGCTTGCCTTCGGCAAGGGTGTAGTCGGTGGGCGGCTGCATCAGGCCATTGACGAAGACACCCACGGCACTTTCTGCATAGGGCGACTTGGTGAGGGTGATTTCGGGGGTGAAGTCCACGCTGTCGAGGGTGAGGACAGGAGGATTGGGGAAGGCAATGTTTTTCTCTGTAGCCACGACCTTGCCGCTGGAGAGGGCGAGGCTGACAATGGCCTTGGTGGTGGTGCCAGTACCTGCGGTGTTGGTGGTGTTGACACCCGTGACAGGGAGGGCGGCCTTGGCGACCTTGATAGCAGTGCCTTCTTTGGTGACGGCAGAGACATACTTGCCTGTTTCGGCACTGCCGCCGGTGACGGACTGGAGAGCACCACCTATGGCGTTGCTGACGGCATTGTCGATTTTCTCACTTGTTGAGGCTGCGGTGGCCAGCTGGTCGGTCAAAGATGACCAGTCATCGGATGCGGAGGGCGACACTACGCCGTCGAGTTGTTTTACTTTGAGTTTCTGCATAATTCTTTAATTTTGATTGCTTTTTAATTGATTGGGATGGCTTTGAGGATGATTTCGTCGTCGCTCTCGATGCCGGGAATTTCGATGCCGTCGGCCTTGGTGCCATCGGTCACCTCTTTGTAGTCCTTGCCGAGGGTGTAGCGGAGGCCGTTGATATAGACTTCCGAGGTTCCAGCGACAAAGGGCTGTCGGCTGATGAAGAGTCCGGACAAGAAATCAATGCTCGCGGCCTTGATGATGCGCGGCACCAAGTCGGAAAGACGGACTTGTGCGGCGTTGCCGTCGGAATCGTAGCCCAAGGTTTTGAGCTTGGGGGCGGACGCAGGGTCGGCGGTCGGGAGGGATGTGATTTCTAAATCTTCCACGTTGCAAATTGAAAATTGAATTTTATTGGGCTGTGAGGGTTAGTCGTCGGCTGTGGAGGGCGAGGGGTCGCCCTCCAACGAGCAGACGGAAGACCCGACGAGGCAGTCAGGGCGTGACGGTGTTGAGTTCGGGCTGGAGATAGACGGCGGCGGAGTTAATGCCGCCGTAGCTATTGACAGAGGCGAGGATGGCAGAGTTGCTCTGGTAAGTGGCCAATGCGGAGTTCTCGACATAGAAGAACTGCGTGCTGACTTTCAACGTGCCATCGACACCCTCACGGCTGTGTACCCAGACAGCGGCACCGTTGGTTATCTCCTCTGAGGTGGCGAGGCAGTTGTCAGCGACGGAGAAGCCAATCTTTTCCACGATGTTCCACAGAGGCGTGTCGTCGGCAGTGTTGAGCACCACCTTATAGCCCTTGATAGTGGCACGAGGGGTGCGGGTCACGGCATCGACAGACTGCTTACCATGGAAGAAAGTGAGCTGATCGCCCTCGAGAAACGATGTGTTGTTGTCGATGACAGCCTGCGAGAACTGCGCCACGGTGGTTGTTGCGGTGATGGAGAGAGAGCCGAGGGCCACGCTACTGACCAGCTTGTTGTTGCTGTTCTTGGCCATGCTGATGCTGGGCAAGGAGCCACGCGTAATCTGATAGGGCGCGAGGATGGCCCCGCCGTTGAGCTTCATCCGCTTGGTGATATAGACCTTGACGACACCGAGGTTGGCCTGGATGAATGCGTTGTAGACCGACATATGCGTGGGTAGCTCCTCAAAGCCACGGCGCAGCATAGAGTCGAACTGCTTGTAGATGGCGCCCAGGTTGGCCCACTGGGTGCGGATGTTCATCTGGCTTTGCGTGCGCAGAGGAGTGATAGGCTTGACGGGGGCTTCGCTGACGACAGTGCCCACCTTGGTCTGACGGTAGATATACTCACCTACCTTGCCACGAATCTTAGTGTTGATTCCGAAAACTTTTGCCATTGTGTTTTACTTTTTAAAGTTATACATTTTGTTTGTTCGTCTTCTTGGCGTGTCGGCATGTGCACCTACCGGTTAGCTTCGAAAGACGCGGCAAAAGTACAAGGGCGGCAAAAAACGGATTCGGGGATTGCGGGGTTAAGGGGCGATAAAAGAGGATATGGGAGGATAAAGGGGGATATGGGGTAGGAATTAAAGTGTGTTGAAGGGTGCAAAAATGGGGGGACTTACCCCGATTTTAGTGAAAACCGGGGTGAATGGGGTAATAAAAAAGCCACGGCAAGCTCTCACGCTTGCCGTGGCTATATATAATTGTTATATGCTACGCCACTGACTCCGTTTCTACTATATGTGTGTTGAAAATATTACTATTGACAACGACATAAATAGATGACTCAATTCTTTCTATTTCAGATTCATCAGCAACATTGCATTTTTTAATAAAATCCCTCTTTACTTGATTGACCTTGCGTTGATATTTGGCTCCATTATTTGAATAATTTATTTGCTGACTATCATAATGGAATAGGATTATCTTAAGATTGGTGCGACGTTTTAATTCCGCACCAATCATCTCCCACCATATTTTGTCAGTCTCTCCGAATGAAAGGCCATAGCAACATATCAAATTGCTATTCTTGATCCATTCTTCACATTTTCTAGTATGACTCACTCCATAAGTAGCATTATTGCGAGATTTGACAAGGGTCATTAACGCGTCAGGGTCTGCCTTAAGAATACCATTATTTATCTGAGACTCGTCATTCACACCAAGTATCATTCTATTGTTAAAATAACCATGTACATGTATCGGCTCTCCTATCTCATATGTATCAATACCTACTGGCCACTTTACCATTAATCTTTCAATGGTATTTGTATAATTATAAGTCATTATCTTTACAGTGTTCCCCCTTTGTCTTCCAACAGACTCCTTTAGATTCTGTATCTCTGTCATCTCAAAATCTCGCAAGTACTGTTCCGGCTTAATGAAATCCTGAATTATTTTCCCTTTGGCATCGGGTGGGAATGTTGCATTTTTATCTTGTTTTTCAATATATTTTGATAGATTATCCCTTAAATCATCGTTAATAATATCTAATTCTTCCAAGATAGGATGGACGGCAGAGCCAACTTTACCCAAACGTGAAAGATGTTGGCCAAACTGATACTCAAGATTTGACCAGCATTTAATATCTTTATTGATCGCCTGTTTTAACCGTTTGATATACCGTTTCCCTACCTCGTCAATATCAGGTAAAGGTCGTTTCAGGTAATATTGCAGAAAGTCATGATAACTTGTTGCCAGTCCCATGTGGATATCAAACCCATTGCCTATCATGTATAATATGTTCATATTATTTCTTTTTCTTACATGTCACTCCATAATCGTATCTTTGCTTCGCATTCGTTTGCTGGCAAACCAAGTTTTGTATTTACCGATGTCCTCAAATCTGACAACTTGCTGATTGCAACAACGGGGCTCATCGTGTGGGAATTAACCATTTCGTCAAACACCCACAGATGTCCACGAAATTCCACACCCCTTGCTCTCGCCGTTGTACGCAGATTCTTGTCGCTTGTCAGCAGGATTCCTTCGACCTCCTCGGCATAAACCAGTGAGGAACAATCAGGAATGGATAATTGTTGTCGACTTTCTTTGATTTCATTAATGGTAATCAGGTCGATGTCTTCCTGCGGTACTAAGGAGAAGCGTCCGTCGTCTAAATAATTAGCATACATCTGTTGCTGCTCATCCGATAACTCGTCCCACACCGCTCCCACCACACTCATGCTATATGGTAGCGAGAAAAACTCTTCAAGAATATCCAGTTCGCACAAGTCAATCAGGATATTGGCATCTGTTACAACGATATTCATATCGAAAGGTATTCGCTACGGAAAGTGGCTAGTTTGACATTGGACAATTCGGCCGCGCGGCTCATGGTGACAACCTCCTCGGCCACAGCCCGGTTCAGCAACATCATAAACCTATTCGATTCCTCAACTCCTTTGTATCCACCTAGTTTTTCCTCTTGCCGATCCTTTGAAATATGGGAAATGTAGAAGTTCTTGTAATAAGAGTTGTTGATTATCCCCAAGTCTCTCATTCTCATAAGAACTGCCGCAACAGATATGCCGTATTGCTCTTTGATGGCAATCAGTTCTGGCAAGGCGATACCTCTTCTTTTATTTCCCACCTCTTCAAACAACGCTTCTTTGGGAAGCAGCATCGCGTTGGCAAACCTGTGGCAGATTTTCTCTTTCTCTTTATCCGGCAGTTCTGAAGGGATATTCAGCAAAAGATGACCAAGTTCGTGCATGGCGGTAAAGCGTATTCTCTCCACAGACATATTTCTGTTAATAACCACAACGGGAAACTCATTGTCGTTTACCCAAGCCGACAGACCCTCGAAACTCTTGTCAAAATCCACCATCAGCACTTTGATTCCTTTGTCTTCCAACAATTCCACCACATTTGAGAGGTTGCGCAAGCCCGTCCACCATCCTTTGCGCAACTCCCTAACAACGTTCTCCACCCCATCGCAATCCTCGACCACGATGTCCTCTATTGGATTTTGGAATGAAATGTTTATGCCAAGCAGTTGTTCTATAGTGATATACCTCTCCGTAATATCACGAACACATTCCTTGACCTGCTCCTGCTTTTTCACGCCGAGGGTGCTCTTCTTTCTGAATTCCACCTTGTTGATTGACGACAATGGACGAAAAAAATATTCGAGATTGACGTTCAACGCTTTTGCGAGAGCAACTATTACATTATTTTCGGGCATCATTACCCCTTTCTCATACTTGGAAATTGATTGTTTTGAAACCAAATTTCCCATTTTTTCGCATAGTTCATCAAGGGTTAATCCACACATAACCCTTGCGTTCTTAATGCGTTGTGCAAATAATTGCTTATCCATAACCATTTGTATTTTGTTGACAAAAATACAAAAAATATTTGATTTGTCAACAAAAAAATAATTATTATTAGATTATCTATAAGTATTCTTCTCCTTAAGGCTATCTTTGATAATCATGTTACCATAGTATGGATTGGAGTTAACCAGGAAGTCAGAGATCAAACGTAGTTGAAAGATGAAAAATATTTTTGTTTTGTTTCACCAAGGGCGAGGCCGGAGGTCTCGCCCTTGGTGTGTTAGGGGCGTTGGTGATGGTGGTGGGATGGGCTACGGCTCTCCGAGGAAGGAGAAGATGATTTGGATTTGTTTTGGGGAGAGGATTTTGCGGGGGCGGGAGTAGCCGGTGGCTTGGAGGGCGGCGAGGAGGGGTTTGTTTGAATGGATTTCGTGGGCGAGGCGTTTGCTCGCACTCTCCTTACCTTCGGTGACGTTGCTTAGGCTCGGCATAGTAAGCAAGCTTTCTCTACTCTCGCTTGGCACAACGTTGCTGTTGTCGGGGAAATAGGCCGATGCAAGGTCTTGTTTGAACTTGTACATAAAATTTGAAATTTAAATTAAACATATCGGCCATGGGCCGGGAACTGTCAATCTGAAAATTTCAAATCATACAATTAAATCAAGCAAAAGAAACCCCGAGTAGAAGTAATTCTACTATCATTTTAATCAATTTATATAAGGTTAAAGTGGTGATTATTACTATCTACCTAAATATTTGGCTTTGCACATCGGGCAAAATGGCAGCCCCTTAAACGTTTTTAGCAAAGTCTTTTTGCTTGACGTTTAAATACAAAAGAATTTCCGATGTTACCGAGACCGTGATTACGGATGACCTACGCTTTTGCGTATAGTGAAAACAAAGCGAACTCCACCGTCCTTGTTTTGAAATGCTGCTATCATTCCACCATGCAGTTGAACGGCGTTTTTCACAATAGCGAGGCCGAGACCTGTGCCTCCAAGTTTGCGGCTTCTACCTTTGTCGACACGGTAGAATCGCTCAAAGATACGCGACAGATGTTCTGCTGGGATTCCAACGCCATTGTCGGAGAAAGTGAACTGCCAATGGGTGTCTTTGTCGGAATGTGTCAGGGTTATCGTAGATCCATCGCCTGCATAGGATATGGCGTTGTCGGTGAGGTTGCGGAAGATACTATGGATAAGTGACGCGTCGCCGTAGGCCAAGAGCGAAGAGGGTAATTTGTTGTCGAAATGCATACGATGCTCTTTCAGATGCAAGGCGGAGGCATCGACTATTTGTCCAACAATCTGTGAAATATCGACCTCATTAAACTCGTAGGCCACCGGCGCCTCGTCAATTTTATTCAGGGTGGAAATGTCCTGCAAGATAGCTGTCATCCGCTGGGCTTGACTAAAACATTGCACAATAAACTGTTGCCGCATCTCGTCAGAGATGTCGGGGTGCGTCAAAATCGTTTCCATATAGCCTTGTATGCTTGCCACAGGTGTTTTCAGTTCGTGGGCGGCATTCTGCGTTAACTCGCGTTTCAGCTTATTCTGCTCTTCTTTCGTGATCTGCAGCTTCTTATATATCTTGACGATTCGTTCGGCTATTTCACCAAGTTCATCGTTTGAGAATTCGGCCAATTCTTCAATTTCAAGACTTTCTCCCAAAGCGATTCGTTTTGCGAATGTCTGTAGCTTGTTAATGTTATTTCCCAATTTTCTGGTAAAACGAGACAAGATAAAGGTCAGGACAATGAAAACCGCCAAGGCAAGCCAAATATATTCTTTTTCTGCTCGCAATGAATCCTTCAAGTCGTGGTTATAGGGCAATGCCGAACGGATGAAGAGGCCAAGTTGAGGTATATAGGTGGCGGAATAGAAGTACTCTTCTCCCATTGTAGCGCTGGTTCTTTCTATGTCCGTCCCTTGCCCTTTTTCCGAAGCCTCTCGTATTTCCTTTCGGTGAAGGTGATTGTCCATCGTGCTGTAGTCCTCGATACGGTTGTCGTATAGCACCCGGCCGAGGCTGTCGATGATGGTTACACGTAAATTATCCATCTCGTGCCGGAAAACATAACTCTCTACAAGACTGTCTGTGATTCTGTCGCCGCTGCTGAGAGATTCACTTATACGCAGGTTGCAGTCCTGAAGCTGGATGTTCAGGCACTCTATCTTGAACTCTTTCTCCCGATAGTGCTGAAAAGCCATAAAGGAGAAAGCAAACAGACCAAATATCACCGTTATGCTGACCGACAGCTTCTTCCCGATAGACATATCGCCTCAGTCCTTGAAATAATAACCGTAACCCATCTTTGTCCCGATACACGAAGAATAGGGTTCAATCTTTTTCCGTATCCTCAGGATATTCACGTCGACAGTCCGGCCCATCACCGTGGCATCGTTGGGCCAGATGCGGTCAATCAACTCTTGCCGGGAGAGGACACGTCCACGAACAGACAGCAGCAAGGCCAGCAGTTCGAACTCGGTCCTTGTGAAAGGGACTTCCACCCCGTCGACGTGTACCTTCTTCTGGCTGGTGTTTAGCACAATGCCTTCATATTGCAGGGTGTCCTTCGCCGGTTTTTCTTTGCGTTCCGACCTGGTTAAAACGACCTTGACTCTGGCCAACAGTTCCAGTATCCTGAACGGTTTTGAAATATAATCGTCGGCACCAAGTCCGAAACCGTGCAAGATGTCTTGCTCCGAATCTTTTGCCGTTAGGAAGATAATAGGGATGTCTGATGTTTTCTCGTTGTTTTTCAACGCACTTGCCAGTTCGAAGCCCGACATTCCGTCCATCATCACATCGAGTAGCAAGAGGTTGAAATCGGGAATGTTGTTTTGCAGGGCTTCTTCCGCGGATGTTGCCACCGCAACGGAATAGCCTTCTTTCTCAAGATTATATTGCAGTATCTGACAAATGTCGATTTCGTCGTCAACAACAAGAATGTTGTATGTGCGGTCTTTAGTCATAGGGCAAATATTATTGGACAAAACGGAATATGCTGTTTTTTATTGTGTTTGGTTAAAAATGCTTGTTCTCTGCGAGGAGTTTGCGTGCGGCTTTCAGTTGGTGGCGCATTATGCTGAGGAGTTCCTGGCTCTCCTGAAGGATGTTCAGATAGATGAGCGATGTCTTGTAGTCGGCTGTGCCCGTCCGCCTTTGCATACGGTCGATGTGTGTTTTGCGCAGGGCGGAGAGCTCTTTTTTGCAGAGTTCGGCCTCCTCGAGCACTCTTTTTTCGTGGTCGAAACTGCAAGTGGTGAGCATCTCGCAGGTCTCGTCCATCAGATTGCCGATGCGGTTGCGGATGGGCTGGAACTCTTCCATAAAGGCCGCAGGTACGGGGTTGAAGTTGTTGTCGATATGCTCCTTTATCGGCTCGAGCAGCCGCTTCAGGCAGTAGATGAACTGCTGGTTGCTGTTGGCGCCAAGATGGAACCAGGTGTTGTGTTCCAGTGCGATGTCCTCGGGAATGCGGTGCAAGGCGACAAACTCGCGGTGGCGCACCTTTTTCAGCTCCTCCTGTTTGTCTTTCAGCAGCAGTTGCGTGGCGCGCAACCCTTTAAGGTTCTCCGTCGTCAGACCGTCGAGGATGCGGTTGTATTGTTCGGCGGTGAAACGGCAGGTGTCACTCTGCGTATGGCAGATATGTTTTCTCAGCAGATCCCACACAATCTCTGCGTCGTGGCTGTGCATAATGGAAGCGAGAAGCGCGTCCTTGTCCTCCAGTTTTTTCTTGCGGTAGGTGATGTTGCCCTTCACCACGATGAATGTCGCCAGCGCCATCAGGGCAAACATGGCGATGAAGCCGCCAAAGTAAATCAGCAGGCAGACCAAGGCGCACGACACAAAGGCGACACCGGCGGTGAGGAACCATCCACCGATGACGCTGAGGACACCCGTGACGCGGAAAACTGCACTCTCGCGTCCCCAAGCGCCGTCGGCAAGGCTTGTCCCCATGGCCACCATAAAGGTAACGTAGGTGGTGGAGAGCGGCAGTTTGTAGTTGGTGCCGATGACTATCAAGATTGAAGCCAAAACCAGATTGACCGATGCCCGCACCACATCGAAAGCCGCGCCGTCGGGCAGGTCGGCATTCATGGTGTCGAACCGCTGCCTTATGGCTCGGCGCAGGAAGCGTGGGGTGAGGCTTGAAGTAGCCGTCTTGGCGGATTGCGCCGAGCGGACTATGGTACGTGCTGCCTGGCTGGAGCCGAACATCTCGTCGCTCTCGTCTTGACGGCTCAGGTCGACAGATGTCTTCACCACATTCTGGGCTTTTTTTGAGGTGGACAGTGCCACAATCATTATCACCCCGGCGATGGCCAGATAGCCAAAGGGCGATTTCTCGGATTCCATCAGGGCGTTCATCATAAATGTGTCGGGGTCGGTGGCTCCGTGCTGCATCCAGTCTTGGAATGAGGACAAACCGGCGAGAGGCACACCGACAAAGTTCACCAGGTCGTTGCTTGCAAAAGCCATCGCCAAAGCAAAAGTCCCGAAAAGGACGACGAGACGGAAGATGTTCACCCTCACGATGACAAGAAAAAGCGAAATGAATGTCGTCACACAAAATATGCTGAACAGTAACATCCCCGTGTTTTGGGCAATCCACGCCTTGGTTTCGTCTCCGATAAGGGGAGTGCCGGCAAGTCCCTTGATGAAAATGAAATATATGAGAATGGTGAAGGCGATGCCTCCAAAGAAAGCCTCGGCGTAAGGATGCCGATGGGGGCGGAAGGTGAAGATGAGACGGGAAATCCACTGAACCACGGCACCCGTAACAAAGGCGAGGGCGACGCTAACGAAAATGGCGATGATGACGGACAACGCCTTGCTGGAATTGAGAAGATCGGACATTTCCAGACTGCCGTCGGTTGACATCTTAAGGAGTGCCAAAACGAATGTGCCGCCCAAAAGCTCGAACACCAACGACACGGTGGTGGATGTAGGCATTCCACGTGAGTTGAACACATCAAGGACAATCACATCCGTTACCATTACGGCTAGGAAGAGCATCATCACCTCGCTGAAAGAGTAGTAGGCCGGTTGCATGATGCCGTGTCTTGCCACATCCATCATTCCCGCCGACAGCAGGGCTCCAGCAATGATTCCCACCGAGGCAACGATGAGAACGGTGCGAAACCGCGCCACCTTTGCCCCAATAGCCGAGTTTAGGAAATTGACAGCGTCGTTGCTGACACCGACAAACAAATCAACCACCGCCAGCACCAGCAAGAATGCAACAATAATCAGATAACAAGTAGTTTCCATTTTTCTTAATGTTTATTTTTCAACCGCAAAAATAGATGGCCAATATTACAAAGCCGTTAAGATGAAATGAAAAGATTGTTACAAGACGGATTTTCATAAAAATGACATATCATTGTAATACCGACAATCTATTTTTGCAGCATAATTATAAGATATGGTATTATGAATAAAATGATGATTTTATTAGCGTTAGCAACAACCATAAGCGGTGTCGCACAAGAAAAAAATGCCGAAAAGGACGAGCCGAAAGGCAGAATGATTATGGAAGTGTTCGGAAACTTCCACACGGGCTTCGGCTTGGAAAGCGTAGACAGGGGTTTTGAGTTGGAGCGGTGCTATCTGGGTTATGAGTACAAAATCAGCAACGGTCTGTCATTTAAGGGTGTGCTGGATGTCGGCAAATCGGCGGATGTGGATGATTACCATCATATCGCCTACCTGAAAAACGCAATGGTCTCGTGGAAGACGGGCAGCCTGACGCTGAGCGGTGGCCTTATCTCGACCACACAGTTCCATTTTCAAGAGAAGTTTTGGGGCTGCCGCTACATCAGGAAGTCATTTCAGGATGAATACAAGTTTGGCAGCAGTGCCGATTTGGGAATTTCGGTCACCTATAGACTTGCCGACTGGCTCTGCGCCGACGCAATTATTGTAAACGGTGAAGGATATAAGAAGATTCAAAAGAACAATGGTTTGAACTACGGTTTAGGCGTGACGTTCACTCCGGTCAAAGGTTTTCATATTCGCTTGTATGGAGGATTGAACGAAAGCGGAGAATCAGGGAAAAAGAACACTGCCAACATCGCCGCCTTTGTGGGCTACCGCCACGAAAAGTTTGCCGTCGGTGCCGAATACAACTATATGACAAACACATCTGGCGTGACAGATGCCGACCAAAGCGGATACTCCGTGTTTGCTACGGTAAACCTATCCAAAGGCATATCCTTATTTGGGCGATTCGATGACTTCTATTCCCAAGACGGTTGGAATAGTGCGGAAGATGAACCAGTAGTAATATTTGGTGCTCAATTCATAATTGGTAAATGTGTGAAGCTCGCTCCCAATTTCAGAGTGTCTATACCGAAAGCCAATGGAACAGATATTAAGTACACCGCCTATTTGAATTGCCAATTCGGCTTTTAGTTAGGGATGAAGATTCTTGACAACCATAAATGATCGCCCACATGACGAAGCGAGAGGTTGATACCTCGGGCACCGGACAACATTTTTGGGGCTGCAAGGATATTCGCTCATCAAGT
>JAEEGK010017158.1_pt1 | contig 15822 bp, 10 predicted proteins | sample 8958771 | NCBI WGS metagenome assembly JAEEGK01 (sample SAMN16246547, study PRJNA631951) | gut metagenome | biome: gut microbiome; feature: rumen; material: SC-attached | host: Bos | place: Iran: Karaj | collected 2018-10
AGATCATCACTACCGGGAGCGCCGTGTAGGTGCAGATTAACACCGCGAACGGCACGCTGACGCACCACAGGAATACGCTGTCGAAAAGGAACGTGATAAACGTTTTGCCGCCGGTTCTGAGCGTAAAGTAAGTTGCATGCATAAAGGCGAATATAGGCATGCATGCCGCGCCGATCCGGATAAATCCGGTCGCCAGCTCGCGGACGCTGTCGGACGTCGCGTAAAGCATCGGGAAGAGCGGCGCCAGTATAAAGAGAATCGCTCCGAGCAGCGCGCTTGACGCCACGGAGAACGCGATCAGCTTCGTATCCGTATCCCGCGCCTCTTCGAGTTTGCCCGCTCCGAGAAGCTGCCCGACCATGATCGCGACGGCACTTCCCATTGCGATAAATACGACGTTGAACAGAGTCGTAATCGTCGACGAGATATTCATGCCGGCAACCGCGTCGAGACCGCGCCTTGAGTAGCATTGATTGAGGACGGCCATTCCGCAGGCCCACAGGATCTCGTTCGCCATAAGCGGAAAGCCCTTGGCGGTAATGCTGAAGACAAGCTTCTCGGGAATCCAGGGCGACGCGTATAAGCCTTTTGCGAACTGCATCCGTACCGTATGCGTGTGCGTCCACAGAATGACGATGAAGGCCTGAATGAAGCGGCTGACAACCGTTGCGATGGCAGCGCCTGCTACGCCGAGCTTCGGCGCTCCGAATTTGCCGAAGATCAATACATAGTTAAGTCCCAGGTTGACGAAAACCGCAACCAGTCCCGCAACCATCGGAACACGCGTCTCGCCGCATTCGCGAAGTGTGCTCGCGTATACCTCTTCGACGGCGAACGGAACGAGTCCTATAAGCATAATCCCGAGGTATTCCCGGCCGTACTGAAGCACCACCTCCGGCGACTGGACGGAATCGACCGTATCATGCAGATACAGGTTAAGAAGCGGATCGCACCATACAAAAAGAATAGCGATTCCCGCCGCGGCGATGATCAGCGCGATGTACAGCTTGTAACGGAACGCGTGGCGGACGCCCTGATGGTCGCCTTTGCCGTAGAACTGTGCGCCGTAGATTCCGGGACCCGCCATTGCGCCGAACAGCGCAAGGTACAGAACGAACATCAGCTGGTTGACGATCGCTACGCCGGACATCGGCTCCGTGCCGACCTGTCCGATCATGATGTTATCAAGCAGGCTGACGAAGTTCGAGATGCCGTTCTGGATCATGATCGGCACCGCAACCGTCAGCACTTTTCTGTAAAAACTTTTATTTCCTATAAATTTACTCACAAAACAACCTCTTATAAACAAAAAAATAAGGCCGCATAGCGGCCGGCATCAGGGCGCTCCCCCAACCCTCATGCCTTATCTATGCATCTCTGTAATTCTTCTTCAGACGGTTCACCGTCTCGTCGAAAAGCCACCAGAAACCGCCGTCCTCGTCCTGCGCTTCCTCTTCCTTGTCCTTTAATTCCATCAGGCGGAGCACATTGATGTACTCCGGCGAATACTCGCGGTTCTCCTCGAGGAAATAGAACTGGTTCTCGATGATTCGCATAACCTCGGTCTCTTCCGAGTACTTGGCAAGCTCGCTCTGGAATTCCTGCTCCATTCCGCCGATCTTCAACGAATACAGATACTGGCAGAGACTCTCCTTCATCGCGCCCTTCTGGTAGGCGATCAAAAAGTACTTCGCGGCATTCCGGAACATTCCGTTCTTCGCGAGAAGCACGGCCATGTTGTGATAAGCCTTTGCCTGGTCCTCCTCCGGAACATAGATGAAATCGCGGTCGTCGAGAAGATTCCGGTATTCAAGCATCGCCTCACGGGTCTTTCCGTAACGCAGGAAGGCATCCGCATGGCGCTTCTTCCGCTCAATCAGAAGCATGTCAAAGTATACGTCGATATCCGCAATCAGCTTGTTAATCTCATCCTCGGTATAATAGTCGGTGCTGCAGAAGATGGACACAACCAGATCCTTGATTCCGGCGCTGTGGTCCATAAGCTGCTGAAGGAAATCCGCGCGCTCCGTCATGCCGAGCTGGTCACGGATCCACGGCACAAGCTGACGCTCCGAAAGATCCTCCTCCAAAGTCTCGATGTTGTGATAGAGGTAATAGCACAACTCTTCCATCGTATAGACCTTCGTCCCGGTGGACTGGAAGAAATACGGTTCTTTCGCTTTGTTACCGATACAGAATATGAGTCTTCCCATGCTGTGCTGCCTCCTTTCACAAGTATTTCAAAACATTTTGTCACATTTGCCGCATGCCAAAGAAATTCATCCCATCCGCGTCAAATGTTAACGATCTTCTCCCAGACCCGGTAGGAATTCGGGTAGAACTGTCCGAACCCGAGATCCTTCACGGTGATGACCGCAGTCTCACGGTCTAAGCATTTGATTCCGATGGACACACGCGTTGTCTTATTCTCCCTGCCGTGCAGATTCTTAAGATTCATCACGACGTGCTGGGAATCCTTCTTAACGGTATGATAAATGGTAAAGTAAACCTCTTCGGTGTCATCCAAAATGCCGACGGTCTTCGCATTTACCTCACTCCACCGGGTGCCGGCCCGTACCATCGGATAATCGGCAATCTGGTTATCCTTGAACATCCGGATTGCAATCGTGGAACGGATCATGTCCTCCGTCAGGAACAGGAAATCCTGCATCTCCTCGGCATGCTCGTAAAGCCCGAAATAAGCGGCGCCCTTCGCGTACAGGTTCATTCCCTTGAACACGCGGCGGCCTGCGCAGAGCGATTTCAGAACATCATCCGACCAGTTGCTTTCAAAGCCCTTACCGGTTACGTATACGGTGGAAAGGATCTGCCGGTATAAAACCTTGTCGGTGATGGTCCGGAAACAGTAGGCGAGCTGGTTATCCGGCATCGTCTCGAGCATGTTCTGATCCAAGAGGCTCGAAAGGTCGGTGATCTGCGCCGTTACGGTAATCGGCGCCACCTTCTTCGCCGTCGAAAGCTGCGTATAGCTGAGGCCGTTTTCGTTGTAGTCGAAAAGGCCGATGTCATTTACCCACAGTTCCTTCTTCTGGCACACCGCATAGAACATGAAGTTCTGCAGGTGGCTCCTAACACGGATATTCTCCTTGCGGATTCCGGTCGTTTCCATGGCTTCCGCCACGATCTGCATAACCTTGTCACTCGGGTCACGCATGGAGATTACGACGCGCTCCACATTGTCAAGCGAATACTTCTGCCGAAGAACCGCCATAATCTTACGGAAGAACCGCTCTAAAAGGTTAAACGGCGTATATTCGGCGTCGTGGACATAGACCGACTCATCCCGCTCCGCTTTTCCGAGCAGGTCGTCGATGAAAACGCCCGCGTTCCGGTTCTTACAGCGTATGGCTTCCTCTCCGAACAGCCAGTCCCCGCTGTCATTCCGCACGCACAAAACGGTCGGAATCAGGAACTGTCCGCTGGTGGACGAAACGCTGACGGATTCCGGTTCTTCCCCGTCCCGGCTCACCGCAATCTGCGTTGTCTCGGGCGACAGGTCAAATCCTACGACTATCGGTTTCCCATCCGGCATGATAAGGTCTCCTTCCTATGCCTCATTAATCCATAATCTCATGGAACAGCTGTGAAATTGCAAATTCATCCTTGATATAACGGTCCAAAAGTTCTAACGCCTTGTCGCGGTCGCCTTCCTTTTCGGAAGCGATGATCCGGTTAATCTGCGCGAACCTGCTTGTGGAATCGTTACTCTTCTCAAGCGCGCCGTACAACGTCGTCTTGTCCGAGATCACGCTTTCCTCCGCGGACTCGTCCGAGATGACGTATTCGATCGTCTCTCCGTAGAAAAGCACCAGCTCCTTGACGAAGATGCCGTAGCAGATATCCCGCATCGGCAGGTCGCGCTGCTGACGCTTGCCGGCTACGCGGTACGAATAATGCAACGTAACGCGGTGCTTCGGGTTGGTGCGGTATTCGATGAGCCGCTTGTCCTCGAGACTTTCGGGAAGCGGGAAATACTTCGAAAGCCGTAAGAATTCCGGAAGTACCTTTCCGCGGGATTCCATTCTCGTAAGCCAGTACTCGGCGAAGTCGCGGTCCTCGGTGGAGAGGTCCTCCGCCTCGGAGCATAGCTTCAGAAGCGCCAGAATACAGATATCGTACTCATCGAGGTTCGTATCCTTCTTCATGATGGCAACCGTTTCCTCGGAAATCGGCGTATCGGAAATCAGATACTTGTATGCCACATAAGTCATATATGCTTTACACAGCTGGCGGTTTCCGAGCGGATTGTAATACTTGCGGAATACCGCGTCACCGTAAGGCAGATACGCCTCCGTGAACAGGATCTGCGCAAGCAGCCGCTCATCCATCTTGGCCGTGTCAATCTGCCGGTCGGTCGCTTCCTGCCAGAGATTGAACATATCCACGGTGCGTCCCTGATAATTCTCAAGAAGCGTCGCGAAAATCTTCGGGTTTCTTCTGCCCTGGAGGAAAATGTAATACATTAAATCCGTCATAAATGTAACATTCTCGGCAAGGATATCCCGCGGGATTTCCGTGCAGAAACGCTCCAGATAACGGATGTCCACGGAACGGTAGCCGTAGGTCTGCAGAAGCTCGCAGGCCTTTCGGAACGAGTTCCGGTTGATCAGCATTCCGATCATCTTGCCGCGCTGCTTCTCGGGAACGAGCGTCCAGTTGATCGCACCGAACATCGCGTCAAGACGCGAATCCTCAAGGCTGTCATAGAAATGTAAGATCAGTGCGCGGTTCAGCTCGTCCGCGAAAACGGGACGAAGTCCCGGAATCCGGGAGGCCTTCTTTCGAAGATCCACGGAATGCGCGTCGGTCTTCTTCTCCTTAAGAGCCTTCTCGGCAAGCGCGAGAAGTATCTTGTCGCTTCCCGGATTCCTCTGGTAGGCTTCCTGGAAGCAGTCCTCCGCATGCATCAGCTTCACGTCCTCATACGGGATGCCGTGCAGGTAGCGGTTGTATTTTTCGTCCATGAGAGCGATCGTCGCGTGCTCGGTGTAGATATCCACCTGCGCCACACCGCCGACGAACGGAACGATAACCTCCTGTTCGAACTCGCGGTGCGCCACGCATACGTAACGGATGCCGGGAGCCGAGCAGCGGATCTCATGCCTAAACGCAATGCCCTCAAGACCGTTCAAAAACTCGCCCCGGACCGTCTCGTCGTTCATGCACTCGTTATAAAGAATCGTCAGGAACGGGTCGTTCTTCTGCTCCCGCATCTCGTTGATCGCGTATTCGTAAATCTTGTTCTTGTAGCTTTCGTAGGCCTCCTTGTTGCTGTCCTTATGCGTCACGATATTCGCATACAGATAGCTCAGGCGGCGGTCATGCAGCTTGCTGTTATAAGCAAAGTACGTCAGAACGGCGGGCTCGAGGACCTCGTCCACATCGCTTGACTTCGTGTACATGTAGTATTCGTAAAGTTCGGAGATTCTAAGGTTCTCCTCAACGCCCTTCCGGTACCAGACGGCGTAAACCGGGTCCTTCTTCTTGGCGCGGATTAACATCTGGCAGAGCGCGGAAAGCGCTTCCTTCAGCTGGAACCTGCGGTAAATCCACGTCAGCACCAGATAATAGATGTCCCGGTACTCCCGAAGCCGTTCCGCAAGGTACGAGAACTGAAGCGCCGCCTCTCTCTCAAGGTAGTTATGCCTTACGGCAAATACCATGGTCTGCACTTCAAACATACCCGGCTCATGTAAAAGCGTCGGCTCCGCATTCAAAAGCGCAGCTGCCTCCGCGAACAGGATCGGGGAACGGTTTCCGTCATCGTACATGCCGCGAAGCTCGTCCAGTTTCAGGCGGCGGTTCTTCTGGTAGCGGGGATCGAGCTCCATAAGAAGCATCGCGGGAACAAATTTCCCATCTTCCTCGTTACAGAGGATGTAAAGGTTCTCCATCAGCGTTCCCTTGCGGGACGGGTCGTGCTCCGCCTGCAGGTACAGGAACGCCGCTTTCGTGATCGTTCCGCCCTCGTTCCATTCCTCGTCCGTCAGAGCGCGTAATTTGGCCCCTGCGGCGCTTTCACGGCCCGCAAGGCGGTCCAGATGCACTCTGTACAGCCGAAGCCCTACAGAAGGCTCTACGCCCTCCTGAGAGAGCTTCTCGAGCAGGCTCTCGGCCTCCGCCACATAACGGCCCACGGAAATCTGGTTCATGCGGAAGGAAAGGAAGTTTTCATATAAACGTCCGAAGGTCTCCCGGCGCTCATGGCGGCGGATCATAGCCTCCGGATTCGGAATCGGCTTATCGCAGGATACGGTTACGTCGAGCTTCTGATTCTGCGCCTCGATGGAAATCGTCGCAGTACTGCTGCCGTAGCCGATCTTCTCGGCGACAAATGAGAACGATATATCGCAGCGGTTCTCGCGAAAACTGTCCATCGTAATCTGCTCGCGGTCAACAAGGAGGAACTCCGCGGAACTCGTCACGCGGGCGTTGACATAGCCCCAGTTGCTCTTCGTAAGGTAGATTCTTCCGGTAACGCGGGAACCGGTGATGGTAAACTCCATGTGGTCCGTATCGGTCTGGAGCGTAACGCCCATCTTCTTGCCCGTGGCTACTAAGAACTCCTCCATGGCGCGGTCACTCGCGTGACTCTTCCGAAGGAATTCGAGAAGAAATACATTCTGCGGTTCATAGTACTGAAGGAAAGGCAGAAACGCCGGGTCGTTAAAGAGACGGAGCGCCTCGTCCCAATGATATCTCGCAAGGGAAACAAACCGGTTCATATCGGCAATGGTTCCCTCGGAGGAAATCAGGGTCGGTTCGCTGACCGTAATCCGATACGGGAGCGAAATCTCGCCGCAATCCGTAATAAACGTAATCTCGCCGGAGATCGGCTCGCGGTTGGTGATATACTCGCCGCGGATTACATACTCCACCGTATTGTTCACGCCGACAAACTGCGGCGTCGTAATCTCCATGACGCGGTTGTCCGAGCAGACGATTCCCTTCATGGAAACCCCGGTGGAATTGGTAATTCCGATTCGTCCGGTCTGTCTTCTCCACATCTCCGCCGAAAGGACAAGCTTCTCTTTGGACAGAATAATTCTGGGAAGTTCGTATTCAATAATCCCGCGGGAAATCTTACCGATCTTCTCCTTCATGAGAGCCCTCCTTTTCCTCGAATTTCGATGCGGAGCATATGGGCATACGCATACATAGTTATTGTAGCACAACGTGTCAGATTTGTCACGAAAAAAAGGCAGCCCCGCCGATTCTTCATCGGAAGGCTGCCTAAGTCTCATAAAAAACAGGTTCAAACCCGAAAGGCAAGGGAAATTATGCCAGTTTCGCCTTAGCGGTATCGCAAAGCTTAGCGAATCCCTCTGCATCATTGATTGCCATCTCGGAAAGCATCTTTCTATTGATGGTAACATCCGCAAGCTTCAAACCGTACATGAACTTGCTGTAGGAAAGACCGTTCAGTCTGCATCCTGCGTTGATACGGGCAATCCAGAGAACACGCATCTCTCTCTTTCTCTGCTTACGTCCTGCAAAAGCGGAAGTAAGGGCGCGCATTACCGACTGCTTCGCAATGCGGTACTGCTTGGAACGAGCTCCGCGGTAACCCTTCGCCAGCTTCAATACTCTGTTATGTTTCTTCTTAGCGTTCAAGCCGCCTTTAATTCTTGCCATGATATTCGTCCTCCTTCGACCGTCTTACAGATAGGGTAAGATCTTTTTCATATTTCTTTCGCTGGCATGATCAACCGTAGTAGCATGTCGCAGATTTCTCTTCATCTTGGTAGACTTCTTGGTAAGAATGTGCTGCTTTCCGGCCTTCATTCTCTTCAGCTTGCCGGTTCCCGTCTTCGTGAAGCGCTTTGCAGCAGAGCTGTTTGATTTCATCTTAGGCATAATTCCATGTCCTCCTTAAAATAACTCTTTCTGTCTTTTATTTCTTTTCCGCCAGGATGACGACCAGATTACGGCCTTCCATCTTGGGTGGTTTGTCGACGGTCGCAACATCCTCTAACTTCTGGCAGAAGGCAAGGACGATGTCCATGCCGGCCTGCTGATGCGCCATCTCTCTTCCCCGGAAACGAAGTTCCACCTTAACTTTATTCCCTTTCGAAATGAATTTACGAGCCTGACCCGCTTTCGTATTCATATCATTGTCGGCAATGCCGGGGGTAAGCTGAATCTCTTTGATTTCCGTGGTTTTCTGTTTCTTGCGGTTTTCCTTCTCCTTACGGGCCTGCTCGTAGCGGAACTTACTGTAATCAATAATTCTGCATACCGGCGGCTCTGCGTTCGGAGCAATCTTAACCAGATCCAGATTCGCCTCCTGGGCGATCTTCTGTGCGTCCTTGCTCGGCATAACACCAAGCTGTTCCCCATGCTCACCGATCAGACGGATCTCTTTGTCCCTGATCTGCTCGTTAATCATGTAATCGCTGATAAGTAAACACCTCCTCAAGGGAAAAAGTTTGCTTTCTTCACATAGAAAAAAGCGGATATAAATACCCGCTCTCATAAATCTCCCCTTCGATAAAGGGAAAAATATAGGGACCTCTTCGCGCGATTGCTTGAGGTGAGAGCGGTTACTCTGCTTCGGCTGTAACAATACAGCATAATGGATATTAGCATTTCCCGCGGGAAATGTCAACTTATTTTTTCGGAATTCTTGCCTCGAGCTTTTCGTATTCCCTCAGTTCGTCTTCCGAAAGAAGTTCATAAGGTACGTCAAATGCGACGAATTCCCGTTCGGTAACATAGATTTCCTCGTTACCCTGATAATAGTAATACAGCGTTTCCTTAATGCAGTTACCGTATTCATCGTATTCGTTAACGGTTTTCGAGGACAGCTCGCCATACAGGAATACCTCTTCATAAATCATATTCCCGTCGTCATCGTACTGCTTATTCTCTACCATTCCCGAGTTTCCTTCTCCGTCAATGATGCGGATGACTCTTCCGTAACCGTCATACTCCCACGTTTTCTCATTGTAAAGGCTTCCGTCCATCATATACTCAATCTGCCTTATGCTCCGGCCGTCCTCGTCATACTCGGTAACGGTGTGGGTATATTCCTTGCCGGCATCATCAAACATGGAAATCTTATATACGTCTCCGGCGGAATTGAAGTAGAGGAGCCGGTCCGGTGCCTCGTGCCAGTACTCCATCTTCGTATATTCTCCGGTTACATGATCATAGGTATAGACGTACCGCGTGTTCATATTGTTTTGCACATCTTCCCAATAATTCTCGATAAGGTCATCGCCGCGATACTCCCAGGTTTCCACGGAACCCAGATAGCTTTCGTAACGGTCCGTACCGCCTTCTTCATTCTTCTCCGTATCCACGAGGATACCGTCATAGTATTCCTTACGGATCATCCGGTCACGGTCATCATATTGATAGACAAAATGGGATGGTACATTGTCATCTATAATATCCGAAAAGTTTCCGTGTTCATCGTACCAATACTGGATGACCCGCGCATAGGAATCCACGTCCGAGGATCTTGTGTCCACAAGCCTGACGACTCTTCGGTATTCGTCATAGGTGCTCTCGGAGCGCTCGCAGCTGCCGGAACGGAAGCGAAGCTCCGAAAAGATTTCGTTTCCTTTTTCGTCATAGCGGTACGTTTTCTCCGCGGAAACGCCCTGTCCGTCATACTCCGTGCTCTTAAGCGGCTTATAAATCCGGACATACCCTTCCGGGATATCATCCTCAATCTCAGGCTCTTCGGTCGGCTCCGGTTCGGAAACCGCCTCCGTCACCTTAGGCGTATTCGTCACCGAAGGTTTCTTCGTTGTGCCGCCCTTCTTTCGGAAGATTCCCGCAAGAAGCGCCACCTCCGCGATCAGCGCGACAACGCACAAAACTCCTATAATCGTAATAATCTTTCTTCCGGAAAGCCCCCCGGCATTCCTTGTCCCGTTATTCATTCGTTATATCCTTTTCATCATTGGTCATGTTTTTGTATAATACGCCGCTCTCCGCGGTAAGGCGCACGGTGAACGTGCCGTTTCGAGGGAACACGATAACCGCATCCGGCCAAAAGCCCGCCTGATCGGTCTTCATGATCCGGACAAGCTTGACCTCGTCCGTAACACCGCACTTCCATGCGGGAATCATAACCTCCCGGTCCTCGGGATTGTTGTTGATTGCGACGATCACCACCGAATCGATGTTGAACCGCGCGTAGCAGAGAACTCCGTGCTCGGCGGTCAGCAGAATCAGCGAGCCGGTGCGAAGCGCCGGATAATTCTTGTGGATGCGGATCATCTCCCGATGGAATCCGAGCATCTCCATGTCCTCATTGCCCCAAGGGTACGTACGCCGGTTGTCCGGGTCGGTCCAGCCGACCTGTCCGGCCTCATCGCCGTAATAAACGGTCGGCGCGCCGGGCCATGTCATCTGAATCAGCACCGCCTCGCGCATAACCGCGCGGTTAACGCCCTGCCCCGCAAGCTTCGGTCCGAGAATCGCAGTTCTTCCGGACATCCGGTTGGTTCTCGTCAGGAAACGCGAGTGGTCATGGTTCGAGAGCTCGTTCATGGCGGTATACAGAGAACCCGTCTCGAACTTCCGCATATTGTTGCGCATCGCTTCGACAAATGCCACTTCGTTATTTAACATATCCTCACGGAACTCGTCGCTGTGCTTCTCCATACCGGTCAGAAACCAGGTTACGGGCTCCATAAAGGCATCGTAATTCATTACGGTATCCCATTCGTCGCCCTCAAGCCACTCGGCGGGATCTCCGTAGTGCTCCGCAAGAATGATGGCGTCGGGGTTCGCGTTCTTCACACCGGTGCGGAAACGCTTCCAGAACATATGGTTAAACGCCCTGCTGTGCCCGAGGTCCGCTCCGACGTCGAGACGCCAGCCGTCGATACCGTAAGGGTAGGCGACCCATTTCTCGGCGATACGCAGGATTTCATCGCAAAGCTTCGGCGACTTCTCGTAATTCAGCTTCGGAAGCGTGGGATGATTCCACCAGCCCTCGTAGCTGTCGTTATCCTGCCATGCGTCTTCGCGGAAACAGAAGTAATCCCGGTACGGGCTGTCCGCGGAACGGTAGGCTCCGGGCGCGAAACCGTCCGCATCCTCGTAGATGCCTTCCCTGTCCATCCACTTGTTAAAGGAGCCGCAATGGTTGAAGACGCCGTCCAGAATGATCCGCATGCCGCGCTTATGAATTTCCGCTACGAAAGCCGAGAAGAACTCATTACTCTTCTCAAGGTTCTCCTTATCGGTCACACGCGCAATGTAGCGGTATGCATGGCGGTTATCGGTATCGCCCTCCGAAAGAACGCGGTCGTCGTCATGCGCGATCACGCCGTAATGCGGGTCCACATGGTCGTAATCCTGAATGTCATACTTATGGTTGGAGGGGGATACGAAGATCGGGTTCAGGTAAAGCACCTCAACGCCGAGGTCCTGAAGGTAATCAAGCTTCTTAAGGACGCCCTTCAGGTCGCCGCCGTAGAACATCCCGACGTCGTTCGCCTCCGGATACCGGTTCCAGTCCGGAACCGCCGAAACATAGTTGTCAATATAATAATACTCGCGGTCGGTTACGGTGTTCTCGATATCACCGTTACAGAAGCGGTCCACGAAAATCTGGTACATAACGGCACCCTTGGCCCAGTCGGGCGTACGGAAGCCGGGAGTGATCCGGAAATCATAAGAAGGAAGATGCTCCTCCGAAAGACCGTAGCTGTTATAGAAATAGCTTCCCTCGGGCGCTTCCACGAAGAAGCAATAGAAAACCTTCCTCGTGTCCACCGTAAAATCCGCCTCATATAAAGAAAAAAGCAGATGCGTCCGGAACAGCCGCATAGGAATGCGCCGCCCGTTAACTATGACAAATGCACGGAATCCTTCCGCATTCGGCATACGAAGTCTTACCGTAACCTTGCTGTTACGTTCCGGCTCCGACGGGCTGCGAAACAGTTCCGTTCCGTCACTGAAGATGGCTTCCTTTAAGGGATAGTCAAAAGCACTCATAGAAACAGCCCGGACAGCACCGGGCACACCGACCTTTCGTTGCATTTTACGCGATTTCAAGCGATTTCATAAACCCAAGGCATATTTTATATCTCCCGTAGGACATTGTCAAACGGAAATGAAAAGCGCCGCTAGTTGGGGGATAGCGGCGCCTCTCGGAGAAGGTATTTTTGTTACTTATGGGGGTAGCAAAAACTATATAATGTATTGGGGTTTACGCCCATTATAATACCATTGCTTCCCCTTTTAGTGTGCACAAAGTTTACAAAAACATATATGCTTTTTTGTGCAACTTGTATAGTATTAGTTCTTTTCTTGATTAATCGTCCCAATCTTCATAATCATCGGGATTGTAGGAGTTTACTCCGCCGATGATGAGACCGCCCAGCTGCTTAACCAGATCCTTGAAATCGCCGAGGCGGGTAATCTCGCCGGGAGCCGAAATCTTATCGAACTCTTCGGAAATCTTAATGGTAACGTCGGCCTTCAGAGAATTGCCTTCGTCAGCGGTTCCCTCGAAGGAAGCCTTAAGCTTGAATCCGGAATCCGTCGTCTTCACGGTAACCTTGGTCTCGTACTTCTCAAAATCCTCATCGGAAACCTTTTCCATGGATGTACGAAGCTGGTCCGCTGCTTTCTTCATTTCTTCCTTAATCGTGTCGGCATCCATCTCAGAACCGAGTACTCCGCTTGCAGCTTCGCCGATCTTTTCGTTCAGATCCATCTGCTTCAGCTCGTCGAGAACCGCGTCAACCTGTGTCTTTTCGACATTCAGAGCACCTGCAAGTTCTACGATGTCGTTGTAGTAGTAGTTGATAAGCTTCTGAACATATGCGTTCATGTCGATCGAGGAGGTCTGCACGGTCTCCATCTTCTTCGCGCAATAGTCGGCAACGTCACCTTCCATGAAATTCGCTGCTTCGCCGAAGAACGTGCGGTAAGCGGCAGCATCCTTCAGAGCGATACTGAACTCATTGTCCTCGCCGTCAACCTTCGCGTCCTTAAGGCCCTTCTTCAGGAACTTCGTGAAGAGCTCCATGGAATCCTGAATGACTTCCGTGGTCTTGCTCGTGTCAAGATCATCCGGAAGCGGAACAGCGAAGTAGCTGAGCTTAAGGTCGCCGAGCATCTCGCCGATCTCGGGCTCGTAGGAGGTCGCTGCCTTCAGAATACCGCCGAGGTTGATGTAAAGCATCTTATCATAGATAATAACAAGATCGTCAACATCGGCATTCAGTTTTACTTCCTCGGTGTCCATGTCAACGGCACCGCTTACTTTGCAGTTGCCCTTGCCGTCGGCGACAAGCGTCAGTGTAAGTTTGGCATTGCCTCTCTGACCCATATCGATATCGAAGGACATCGTAGCAGTTCCCTTTTGGAACTCTGACATCGCGCCGAGCATCTCGTATACGTCATCATAGGTCTTTGCCTTTTTCTTTTCGTCCTTATCCTTGTCGCCGCATGCGGTAAAGCATGTAAGCGCAAGAACGAGCACCAGAAACAGTGCAACAAGTTTCTTTTTCATCTCTTTGTCCTTTCTATATTCCGTCACACACAATGAAATGTGATCTGTTAAATCACATTTACATCATACTACATTCCGCCCGAAAAATCAAGTTTTTTCTTGTGACATTTTCGTAAGGCGGCTTTATACCAAGGGAATATCGGTGATCAGCGGCTGCTCGGGATGAATGCCGAAGAGCCCCTCGAATTCCTCCTTAGTAATCCTTTCCTTCTGCAGAAGAAGCTCTGCGCAGGCGTTCAGAACGCTGAGATTCTCCTTGATCAGACGCTCTGCTTCCTGATAGCAGTGGTCGATGATCTTGCGAACCTCTTCGTCGATGGCATTTGCCACATTCTCGCTGTAGCTTCTCGGATGCGCCAGGTCACGGCCGATGAATACTTCTTCGTCATTCAGGTCGTAATTGACGGTTCCGAGGGCTTCCGAGAAACCGTATTTCGTGATCATCGCCCTTGCGGTGCTGGTCGCCTGCTTGATATCCATGCTGGCGCCTGTCGTAATATCGTCGAACACGAGGCTCTCCGCAACGCGTCCGCCGAGATCCACGATAATCTGCTGTGTCATTTTCCCCTTCGTCATGAACATTTCGTCCTTCTCCGGCAGCGGCATCGTATAACCGGCTGCGCCGCTTCCCGTGGGGATGATCGATACGTTGTAAACCGGTCCGACATCGGGAAGCACATGGAACAGGATCGCGTGTCCCGCTTCGTGGAAGGCCGTAATGCGGCGTTCCTTCTCGGAAACAACGCGGCTCCGCTTCTCGGCTCCGACACCGACACGGATCAGGGATTTCTTTACGTCCTCCGCATTTAAGAAGGCGCGGTTTTCCTTGGCGGCGCTGATGGCGGCCTCATTCAGGAGGTTTTCAAGATCCGCACCGGTGAATCCTGCGGTAATCTGCGCCACATGCTCAAGATTGACATCCTCGGAAAGAGGCTTGTTCGCGGCATGTACCTTAAGGATCTCAAGACGGCCGCGTACATCGGGACGTCCCACAAGCACCTTCCGGTCGAAACGGCCGGGACGGAGAATAGCCGGATCCAGAATATCCACACGGTTGGTCGCCGCAAGAACGATAATGCCTTCGTTCACGGAGAAACCGTCCATTTCAACAAGCAGCTGGTTCAATGTCTGCTCACGCTCGTCATGGCCGCCGCCGAGACCGGAGCCTCGCTTTCTGGCTACCGCATCGATCTCATCGACGAATATAATGCACGGGCAGTTGTGCTTGGCCTGCTCGAAAAGGTCACGTACACGGGATGCGCCGACACCGACGAACATCTCAACGAAATCCGAACCGGAGATGGAGAAGAACGGAACGCCCGCTTCTCCGGCAACCGCCTTCGCAAGGAGCGTCTTACCGGTTCCGGGAGGTCCGATGAGCAAAACACCTTTCGGAATCCTGGCTCCCATTGCGGTGTAGGCTTTGGGATCCTTCAGGAAGTCTACGATTTCCGCCAGCTCTTCCTTTTCTTCATCGCAGCCTGCCACATCAGCAAAGGTCTTTTTATTCTTTTCTTCGCTGCCCAGTCTTGGCCTGGCCTTGCTGAACCGGGCTACACCGCCGGCTCCTCCGCCCATCCGGTTCATCATCAGATACCAGAGGAACATCGCGCCGCCCATCAGCAGCAGATAAGGTATGATACTGGCCCACCAGGGAAGAACGAAGCCCTCCTGATAGTCATATTCCTCCAGAATGCCGCTCTGGTGCTGTTTCCAGATCAGCTCATGGAAGTCCTCATAGAAGACGCTGAAACTGTAGAGGTCATAGGATTTCTCCTCCGTGGGCTTCTCCGCATCTCCGGTACGAACCTGCAGGACTATCTTGTTCCCCTCTGTGGTAAAGGACTGCACCTTCTCCTGGGTAAACAGGTCAGAGAGTTCAGAATAGCTCTTGACTGCATCGGGCGCAGTATCCTTCGACATGGTGAAGATTACCGCTGCCAGAATCAGCAGGAGGAGTATGGAAAAACCGATATCCCGGGATTTGTTGCGTTTAGGGTTCAAATATGTTCACATCCGTTCTAAAGATCTGCTTCTATCCGCCTCAGGAATACACTTCCGGCTTTAGTATACCAATGTAGGGCAGGTTGCGGTATCTCTCATTATAGTCGAGTCCGTAGCCTACGACGAAAGCATCCGGAACATTAAAGCAGGAGTAATCGGCATAGATGTTCGCTTTTCTGCGTGCGGGCTTGTCCAGAAGCGTAGCCACATGAATTGAGGCAGGCTGGCGGACCATCAGGTATTGCTTCAGATAATTGAGCGTGACGCCGGAATCCAGAATATCTTCTACCAGAATGATATGACGGCCCTGG
>JAEEGK010017160.1_pt1 | contig 15821 bp, 7 predicted proteins | sample 8958771 | NCBI WGS metagenome assembly JAEEGK01 (sample SAMN16246547, study PRJNA631951) | gut metagenome | biome: gut microbiome; feature: rumen; material: SC-attached | host: Bos | place: Iran: Karaj | collected 2018-10
AAAAAAAAAAAATAATAAAAAAAAAAATAAAATTAATAAGGTTTCAATTTTTTTAAAATTATTTGGGGATGGGGGATTGGGGATTGGGTATTGGGGATTGGGGATTGGGCCCAAGCCCCAATCCCCAATCCCCATACTGTAAATAATTTTTTTTAATTTAAATCTATGAATTTGTAATTTAAAAACTCATAGATTAAAATTAAAAAATTATTTATTTTTTTATTTAATATAGGGATTGATTAATAAAAAATTGATTAAAACATTTATTCTATAGCATTAAAGACTATTTTTATTATTTATTATAGTATTTTTTAATTATTTTAATAAATGAAAATGATATTATTCTATTTCTGTATTTTTAACTACGTCAAAATGATAAAAATACATGTTTTTTATAAAAAAGTGAAATTCATCACTTTAAATGAATATATTAAAAGCCTAGAAGGATTACTTTTATCTAATTATATGGAAAACAATGAAAAAAACATTCATGAAATTTTATTTTGCATTCAAAAACTAAACAAAAAAAGATATATACGTAATAAAAGAATAATAGATTTTTGGCATTATCTTGACAATAATTTGGTTGTTTATGAAAATACAGCACCAGATGATTTACCAACAAAAAATCATGCATTCGTAGTTTTAGGAAATCAATTAAATGATAATGGAACTTTAAGTGATGAAGGTATAGGAAGATGTGATGTTGCATATAAAAGTGCAATTAAATATCCTAATTCTATGATTTATGTGACAGGAGGAGGAACTAGTAAATATAATAAGTCCGTAACTGAAGGAGAGCAAATGTATCAATATTTAGTTAATGTTAAAAAATTAAATCCAAAAAGAATAATCAAAGAAATAAGGGCTATGAACACTATTGAAAATACAAAAAATACATTTCAAATATTAAAAAAAGATAATATTAAAAGTATAACAATAATTACTAGTGAATATCATGTAAAAAGAGCAACACTTTTATTTTATGTAGAATCTCTGTTAAATGATTATCCAATTTCTATTATTAAAAATGTTGGTTATCATTCTGGAAAAACTGAAAGGAAATATTTGGAAATATCTAATCTTGCTTTATTATTGAAAGTTCAATTTAAAGATGAAAAAAATATTCAAAATGACAAGTTCTTTTTGTATAAGATAAAAAAAACTAAATAAGAATAATGAAATGAAATAATTTTTTATATTTTATTTTGACATTAATTTCCTTTCATTTTTTTAAAATGAAATATTAAATTTGTTATGTTAAAACTATTGTAAGTTAAGAATCAAAACATTTTAAATTTTGTAAAGACATTATAATTACATTTAAGATAATTTGAGAAACATAAAGGAATATAAATATAATAGTTGATTGGGGAATTAATATAAAGAAAAAAATATTGAACAAAAACAATTAAAGAAAATAAAATAAATGTCCAAAAATTAAAACCTTGGTTGAAAAAACAATGATTATAAATTAATTACTAATAATTATTGTGATAATATTCTTCAACACTTTTTATTATTCTTTCAAAAAGAAAAATTTTATTTACTAAATTATTTTTTAATCTATGAATATGAAAATATAGATATTTATAATAGCGTAAAAATATTTAATTTTCTACCCCTTTCCTTTATAATAAGTTGGATTTTTCATTTATAACTAAAGTTTTTAATTAAATATTTTGGAACATCAAAAAATAAAATATCTTGCATATTTTTGATTTTTAAATGTTCCAAATTATAAAGGCATCTGATTTGTTACTTAAAGTTTCAAATTTATCATTAGGTTTTTATTTTTAGATATTATGTTTTCTTTCATTGATATCAATATTTATTTTTGATTAAAAATGAAAATCAATTTTTTACTCTTCTTTTTTTTCAATTGATATTAAATTTCATGTTTAATATTTTCTAATCTATATTCAGAAACTGTACTTTTAATAAAAATTATATGAATATAAAGAATATTGACAAGTCCAATAATATCATAGAATAATATAATATGATTAAATGAAATTTTAAGGATAAATAATTAAGAATTTAGAAACAGGTTTATTGAACATTATTCTTAAGAGTAATTATACTTATTAAATAAATGATAAAAAAGAATATAAAATTATTTAATCTTTATTATTATATTGAAGGTTTTTGTTCATATCTGTTACCCTAAAAAAGATGAAGATTTTTTATGCTTATATATATTATGAAATTATCTATAAAAATATTTTAATATTCAGAATCTTACATATTTATTTGAAAAAATTTACTCTGTATATATTTTAATTAATAATAATGAAAAAAATACATTGCTTATAAAACAATTACAAATGTTGAAAGACATTTTTTATATTTATTGGTTTTGAATTGTCTATCCCTGAAGATATGTATAATAATAAATCTGAATTAAATCAATAAAATTGAAAATAATGAATTATCATAATTAGAGAATAATTCGTTATTTTAATTTTATTTCCTGATATTAATTTATGAAAAATTAAAATATAAAAAACTTCATATTACTAAATGAACCTATGAAAAATAGAAAATTAAAAATTTTATTTTATCAAAAAGTAATTTATATTTGACAACAAAATGTAAAATATATATTTATTTCATAAAGATTAGTATATATTATTAAAAATAATTCAAAGAATTTTAATGATTTATAAATTCAATTTATTTCATAAAAATATATTTTTATAAATTTTATCTGTGTTTTTTTAAAGAATAATAATTAATTATTCCTAACAATTCAAATCAATTTCATAAAAATTTGAAGATTAAATTATAATTAAAAAGAATAAAGTATTTATAAATAATTTCTTACTAGAAATAAAATAATCATGATTAACTTGAGATGAAAAAGCTCTATCTAATTCAACAATTAATTTATCAATAGGGGCATTTTTAATAAATCCAGTTCCTTGAATTTCAAAATCTTCAGAATAAAATTCATTAAATTGTTTTTCTAATATTTTTTTTCTTTCAATTATAGTATCGTTTTCTTTATTCTTAGAAATAATAGAAATATTTTTTGAAGCAAAAACATAATGTTCATCATTACTTTTCTGGATATATCCTTTAGAAGCAGCATCAACCATTAAACTAATCCCAGGAAAACTAGAATATCTCAATGTTAATTGATTAAATAAATTTTTATCAATCCATTTCAAACAATCATTATCATTTGAATAAGTACAACTTTTAGGTATAACTAAATCAGCAATAGGATTTTCACTGATAATATCATATAAACCACTTTCTTTGCATCTATAATCTAATTCATTTCCACATTTTGTCATTAAATTATTTCTACAAGTATCTTTATCATTTTTTCCACCTGATGAAAATTGAGCAATACAACCTGCATATATATGTGCTTGTATTGAACTTAAACTTGTTCCATTATAATATATATCATAATATTTGTTATTTAATGAATCTTCTACTATTGCACAGATAAATGAACTTCCATTAATATAATTTAAAAGAATTTCAATTTCTGTAAAAGAATAATCTGGATATGGAGCACCATTTAAATTTATTTTTCTTTTTATTTCGAAAAATCTGATTATATCATCAAAATATTCATCTCCTATTTTAATATTATTACTTGATAATTTTGATATATCGATTATTTCAAAATCTTTAGTTTTTGAAATTTTAATTGTAAATTCACCTTCAATATTTTCAAAAGAAGAAGGATGATTTTCAAAATGATATAATAATAAAGATAATTTATCCTCATATATTTCATCATTTCTTATACTTGATATAACTGCTCTTATTATTCCAGGATATGGCTTATAACTAATTCCATTATCTTCTTCAATTTTTTTTATTATTTCTTCAATATCTGGTATCATTAAATTTGAAGTTTTAGCAATATTAATAAATTCTTCCAAACCCGTAGGAAGATTAAAATTTGGTTTTTCTTTTTTATTTATAACTTTTCTAGTTTTACCCAAGCCTAATCCATTGTATAATAAATAATTATTAAGAGTTCTTCCGTCATTTCTTATTTTATTTCCATTATTAATTCCAACTGTTTCCCCTTTTCTAATTGTTATTGAAGGATCATCAATTTTTTTTGAACTTATTCCTGCATTTAAATTTACTTCTTTTGTATTGATACAATCATTCATTGATGATATTTCAATTTGAGCTTCTAAAGTTTTTCTATGTAAAATATTATTGAAATTTTGTTTACAAATACAAAAGTCTTTAAATGAATTTATAATTGTTTGAGATTCATTTACTGTGTATTTAAATCCTTTTATAAAATTAGTCTCTAGATCTCTTTCAAAAAAATCATCAAAAGTTGAATTTTTATTTTTCATTGTAAAAATAGAAATTGAAAATAAAAAACTTTTTCTTTGTTCTAATATATTAATCATTTCTGCCGCAAATATTGCTGTACATTTATTCATTATATTTTGAGCATTTAAAATTGAATTTATATCATTAGTTATAAATTTCATCATATATTCATCTTCTTTTGAATTATATGATAAATCATTTGCTACTGTTTTTAAACAACTTAAACCTAATTGATATCTTTTTGAATATAAAGTCAAATAATGAGATAATGATCTGTGTTGAAATCGAAAATAATTAATTCCTTCATTTCCAACTTCTTTATTCATTAAAGTATTATATTTGTCAAAATTAAAAATTGATGTATTTTCTGTTAAATTATCATCAATTGATTGATATAATATTTCTTGTTCAAAGTATGGAAAATAGCCAATAATATGTTCTAAATTTTTTATGACTTGATAAGCCTCATTATATATTTCTGAATCTTTTGTTAACAATAAATTGAATATTGGAGATAATGATGGAAATTCTTTAGGTAATCCTAAAGAGTTTGCATCTAAAAAAATATTATTTGTTACTCCTGGTATATCTAATTGTTTTCTACAAAGAATATTTTTTATTAAAAATAAAATAAAAAATTTCAATTGAATTTTCATATTTATTTATTAAATATTCTCATTTATTTAAATAAAATAAAAAATGTTTTAAATGAAATGATTAATTAATCCAAATATTTTTCAAAAAAAAATGTTTCAATAAAAATTTGTGAACATTTTATTGATATAAAAGAGAATTGAAATGAACTTTTTATTTATTTAAAATAAATAAAATAATTAAAAATATGATAAAATCATAAATCTATTCATTAAATTTCAAATAAAATAAATATTTTTTTTATTTTTTCCTATCTATCATTTGAAATTTATGAAATTCCATTTTAAAATACTTTATAAATGTTTTATATATTCAATGAATTTTTTGGTTAAAATTTAATTTTTGTATTATCATTTTAATCGGAATAACTAAATAATATACTAATTAAATAATTATTATCAATTGTTATGAATAATATATTTTCTTTCTTTAAATAAATATTATTGGAAACTGAATAACTTAATAATTCTTCAATTAATAAACAATATCATTTATAAATATAATTTTTTATTTGATTTTTTCAATTCATTTATACAAAAAATCCATATCATTAATATTGATATAACATTTTTTTTATTCTAAAACTTTTCTTTTTCTTTTTTTTAATTTAAATTCCTGAACAAATTTCTTTTACCTTTGTTTTTTCTTTTTTTAATAAAACATTTTTTTCTTTAAAAATGATTTTAGTTTAAATGAATTTATATATTGAATTAAATCATATATTTTACATGATAAAATAAATCCCATTTAAATTAATTTGTTTTATATGAAATTCAAAAAAATAAAATAAAATTAAATTTAAATAAATATTAAATTTTAATTATTTGAATACTTCCATTTTCTCTTCTCAAAATTAACTCATGTTCTTTTCCTCTAACAATTTCAAAACTAACATTTTCAATAATATCATCTTTATTATTAACTCTAATAACATTATATTTATATTGTTTATATTCTTTATTAGAAAGTAAATTACTAAAAAAATTAGTTAATCCAATTTTAAAGCATTTAACTAAACCTTCATTAGAACAATAACTAACAATAATATTACCAGTATGATCAAAAATTAAAGCAGAAATTTCATTTTTATGAGCAGTAACATTTTTCCATAATTCACCTGTTCCAACATCATATATATATATTTTACCATCATTACTTCCAATTGCTAATTTATATGAATCATGATGATATGCTACCATAGGATAATTCATTAATAATTTTGATAAAACTCTTTTTGAATTTTCTTTACATGTGTTTTTTATTTCTTTATTTTTTGGATTCATTGTTTTCATTATTATTGTTATTACTGTTGGTAAAAATGTAACTAATCTATAACTTTTTTCACGGAATAATATAAATAATATTTCTATTAAATATGAACAATATATATAATCTTCATTCTTTTTATTTTGAAATTCATCTTTTATTACTTTTATTATTGAACTTAATTTATTTTTTGAAAATTGAAGTAGTAATTTTGCTAAAATTAATTTTAAAAATAATGGATTTTCTTCACTTTTTAATACTGAATAATTTCCCATTTCAAATTTTTTAAACGGTGAATCTAAATTAATTGGAACATTTGATGTAGTGTAATATTGAATTAAAAATAAGGCATAATTATTTATATTATCTGAATAAATATTTTCTAAAATATCTTTTGTTTTCCCTAATAAATCTGCTACATTTCTACAAAAAGAAATTTTTAAATTTTTTTCATTAATTATTTTAAACACTGTTATTACTAATAAATGAGTTATTTTTTTTATTATATTATCAGGTAATTGATCATGAGTATTTGAATTTGAACTTAATGCAACATGATTATATAATATTAAAAATGTTATTAAACTTAATTCAAATTCTGAAAGAAAATCTAATTTATTTCCAAAATCTAAATTTGAATCTTTTGTTAATTTTGAAAAATTACTATAAATTCTTTCATCATCAAATTTCATATTAAAAATATATTTATAAATTTGGTTCAAATAGAGCATTATATTATTCATAATGACTTTAAATTCCATTTTTGTATTTATATCATATCTATCTTTAGTTGAAATATGAAATTGAAATTGTAAATAATCATATAATAATAAATCCTTATTTGTTGAAGTTAAATCATCATTATCTTCATACATAAAATTATGAAACATATTTAAATTTGAATATTTAATTTGAGTTTTAATAGTTAAAGTTTTCATTATTTTTTTTTCTATATCAATAAAATCACATAATCTTTTATTATCAACATATCCTAATAAAGCAATTAAACTTCCAAATAAACCAATATGCATATGATGACTTAAATTTGTACTTATTTGATAATTTTTTAAATTTACTAAATAACCTTGTTGATTTTCAATTAACATATTTTTATCTAAAAATAAACTTTTTTGTTGATTTGTCTTATTTGAATTTTTTTTTTCTTTAGTTTTAGTAATAATATATTCTTTAAAAAAATTAAAATGTTCATTAAATTTTGTATTCAAATAAACATTTTTTCTTTCTTCTTTTAATATAATTGAACAAGTTGAATCAACTCCAATTAAAATAGGATAAAAATCTAAAATTGGTTGAAATAATTTATACATAGTATTTAAAGTATAATCTAAATCAATGTTAAAATTCCAAATATGAAACAAAGAAATGAAATTATAATAATTATTTCTAAATACAGAATTCGAAATATTTTGTTGTTGTCTAACTTTATTTTCAATATAATTAAAATAATCTTCATAATTTAAGGTAAAATTTTGACAATATTGTTCACCATAATACATATAATTATTACAAATTCCATCTTCAGAACTTTTATATTTATCTTGTAAAATATTAAACAATTGTGGATTATTTAAAACATTCATAATTTTAATTTTTTGTAAAATCTCATTTTCATTTTTATTTATTATTCCTATAATTTTATCTATAATATGCATTTCAATTGATCTCATAAAAGTAGCTTCAAATTGGCTACTACTTATAAATAATTTTTGTCTTTTACTCATTGCAATTTCAAATAATTTTTTAGCAAATAATTTTTTTTCTTGTGGATCACTTATAGATTTTTTAATAAAAGACACAGAAATTTGATTTTCATCTTTTTTATTTTCAACATTTATTTTATATTTTTCATAAGGGTCACTTTTTTTTCTTTTTACATCTGAATCATATTTTAAGTCATCTTCAGTATTATAAGAAACTAAATTTTTTACTTTATCACTTTTTTCAAAATATAAAGATAATTTTTCTTCTACTCTTAACATATCATAAATTTTATTTAAATCAGATATATAGCGATCACAAGTCCTTGAAGCATAAGAAGAAACTTTAATTGAGTTATTACTCAAATAAAAAATTAAAGTTTTTTGATAACTTATATGATAAACTGCTTGAATTTTTAAATTTGTTGAAGCTTGATTAAATCTATAAATTGAAGCAAAATTATCCATTCTTACAACAATTGCTTCATTATTTTCAAATATTAAAGAAATTAAAGATTTATTTTTCCTTTTTTGTTCATCTGGAATATAATATGAAAAATCATGATCTAACAAAACAACAGGTAAAACTCTTATTAATTTACTAAAACTTTTTATATTATAACTAGGAATTAAAGTTAATAAATTTATTTTTTCTGATAATTTATTAATAGAATTTTTCCTTAATTTATTTATATAACTAAAATTAAATTGATTAGTAATATTTTCATCAAGAGAATTTTTCCTATGATAACTTTGATTTTTTTTCATAATATTATCCATATTATCATTGTCAATAACATCAGCTCTTGTTGCAGTATAAATAGCGGCTTCAATTTTTTGATTAGATATATCAGTAAAACTAACCATTCCATCTAAACTTGAAGTAATTAAAATTCTATTTTCATATATTGAAAAAGTTTCTATTGGAGAAGTATGATAATCTAAAAATATTACTGGATTTAACTTTAGAGAATCTGAAAAAAATATATCTATTATTGCTACTTTACCTGTATCTGTTCCTATTATATAATATATTGATTTATTTTCTGAATAAGAATAAATTAAACTTGATGTAATTTCGAAATTATATTTAGTCTTTTGAGGTAAAATATTTGAATTTATCATATCCATATCGCTATTTTCTTTTTTTTCAGGAGCTATATTATTGTCTTTATTTTCCATTTTATTTTCATCATTTTTTTCATTGTCTTTTGCTGGATCTGAATTTTTTTCTATTTGAGGTGATAATTGATTTAATATATCTTTTACATATGAAGGGAAATTTACATTTAAATAATTTGTAAAATATATTTTTTTATCTTCTTGATTAAATATTTCTTTCAAATCTATTGTTTTATCAACATATTTTTCATTATTATTATTAACTCTTCTAAAATCAAAAACTTGAATTGTATCTTCTGTATATCCTATTAAAACATTATTTGTAGTTAAATAATTCATATCTAAAAACTCATCTTCAACCATTAACATTAATTTTTGTTTAGTTTTTATTTCTCTTAATTTTTTATCATAAGTAAACAATTCACATGATAAATCTTTATAAATAACAATTAAATTTTCTTCTTTTTTAATGAAAAGTTTATTAACATAAATAATAGGAAATTTACTTTGAGTTAAATAAGAAGATATTTCTGTTAATTCTTCAATAGAATCTAAAAAACAAACTTTAATAATATTATTCATATTATAAAATAAAAATTCATCATTTGAAAAAATACAACTTTTAGTATCTTCATTGAAAAATTTATTTAATTCAAACATTTGTTTAACAATTCTAATTCTTGTATCTTCATAATTTAATCCTAAAGGTTCAATTAAATTTAATTTTTCTGCACATAAAAAAAAAGTTTCTTCATTTGAACTTCTTAAAAAAAAACAATTTTCTTTTATTTGATAAACATTTTTTACTTCAAAAGAATGAAACTCATTTTTTTCTTCATCTTCTGTTCTATTTAAAAATTTCATTTGTTCTTCTTTAAATACAATATGACTAAATGAATCATATAACATTGCTTTTCTTTTAAAAATAAATAAAATAAATCTTTTTAAAATTGAAGTTATTAAAAGAATTTGATCATTACTTATTAAAGAAATATTTATTTTATTTACACATAAACCATCTTCTAAATTAAAATAATATATTATGAAATTTGATGATATAATTATTAAAGTTTTTTGAGTATTTTGATTTGTTAATATTTGATTTGAGGAATCCATTATAAACATATTTAATATTTCTTCTCTTTCTTGCATATTTGTTAGAATTAAGTATTTCTTTTCATAATAAGATACTTTATTTATTTGGTCTTCTTCTTTTTTAAATGTTAAAATTTCATTTGAATTAGTTATGACAAAAAGATAATCTTCAAATATTTTTGTTTTTTTACATGAAAATTTCAAATCTGCATTTGGTATTGTAAAACCTAATTGACTTTTGAAACTCATTTTACTTATTTTAATATAATAAAAAAATAAATAAAAGAAAAAATAACATATAAATATTTTATTTTACGTAAGTAAAAAATATTAAATTAAATCAAAATAAAAAATTTAGTCAAAAAAAAAAAAATTAACTAAATTTTTTTATATATAATTAAATTAAGTTTAAAAAAATTAAAAAAAAACAAAATTTTACTTTAAGTAAAATTATGCCAAGATATCCAAAAGAAATAGAATACTCATCAAAATATTCTGATGATTTTTATGAATATAGACACGTAATTCTTCCAGAAGATATATATAAAACATTAGGTAAAGAAAGAAAACTTCTTACTGAAACAGAATGGAGAAATTTAGGGATAAAACAATCAAATGGATGGGAACATTATTTAATTTATGAAAATGAACCTCATATTTTACTTTTTAGAAGACCTAAAGCATATGATGTTAAAACTGGGAAATATCCTGATGATATTTTTGATAAAATGAAAAAGTATGAAGCTGAAAAAATGAAAAATCTGAATATTGTTGGGAAAAATAATGATTTATTTTGAAATCTTTTATTTTTATATTTTTGTATATAGTTTATAAATTTTTTATTTATTTTTCTTTTACATTTCCTAAAGAAATGGTTTTTAAGTAAATTTTAATACAATATTTTTTTTGGTGATTTATTTTTTAATGTTATATTAAATAACATATTTAGTTTGTTATTTTTTGTATATTTTTTACAAAATTTTTTTTTAAATATTTTTTTCTCAGTTTCGCCTTTTCAAATCATTTAACTTGTGATAATTTTCCAAGTAAATAATGTCATCATTTAATTAACTAAAAATGAATTAATTATTTAAAATAAATTCTTTCTATTAAAAAAATAATAATAAAATTTATGGATATAAGTGACTTGAAATTGCATAAAAACAAAATAATAGGTGAAACACATGATATTAAATCAAGAAATGAGAATAATTTGAATTTAATTTTAACAAGTCAAAACCATTCAAAAAATTTAAATTCTAAAAATTCACTTTTATTTAAAAGAAAACATTTCTCCAAATTCTCTTTAAAATCTCAATCAAATCCAAATATTCAAAATTATACTAAATCATCTCTTTCAACCTTTAGAGGAAATGACTCTAATTTAAGTAAGGGCCTTCTAATAAAAGATTATAATAATAAATCAAATTTTGAAAAGTGTTATGAAGAAAAAATTCCTATTGAATATAGTTTTTCAAATGATGATTTACTAATAGTTGTTGGTAATAAAAATAATAAATTCCAAAAAAGAAGTAATTCAAATCCTTATTTAAATTATACTAAAAAATTATATGAAAATGAGAATATTTCAAAGAAATATGATAATAATTCTGATAATATTTTTCCTAATAAAATAATTAAAGAAAAAAAAAATAAAATCAAAGAAGATACATCATTTAAACCAATTAAAATAGCTGATACACTTTATAAAGAGTTATGTAAAAAGAAAAATTATTTTATAAATAAATTAAAAGAGAAACAAAATAAATTATCAGGGTATATAATAGATTCTCGAAATCAAAAAACTTTAAATAAATCAAATTCTGAAGGAGGAAAAAATTTGATGTTCACAAATTATTTAGATAGAAAAGTATATAAAAATATTCCAATTACATTTCCAATTTATTTATCTTTTAAAAATGAATATGAAAGTCAAAGCGAAAAAAATAGACAAGAAAAAATAGTAGAAAAATTTATTCAATTAAAAACTCATATTCATAATCAACCTGAAAATGAAAATCTTTATTTAAAAGAATTTTTATGTAAAAATGGTTTTGAAGAACCAGAAAATCATACTCCTAGGAAATTAATTAATTTAAGTTATTTTTTAAATCATCCTTTTAATTTTGATTCAAAAAAGAGAATTCAAGATATTATAAAAGATGCATTAAATTATAAACCAACAAATGATGAATTAATTTCTGATCAAAATAAATTAAAAGCAATTAATTATTTTACAAATGGAGAAAACAATAAAAAAAATTTTATTAGTTATTCTCCTCAATTTTATAAAAAAATAAATGCTTTTCCTAAAACATCTATTTATAAAAAGGAAAATATTTTTGATTCAATTGATCAAGAAAAATTTAATAATTATTTAAGTTTACAAAAAGAAAAAAGTCATCAAAGTTTAAGTGAAATTATTATTAATTTAGAAGATGAATTTACAAAAATGAAAAATGAAAAAATATTAGTCAGTGATAGAACAAAAATAAATCATGAAATTTTCAAACAAAAACAAAATGAAGAAAATAAATTAATTCCAAATTTATGTTTATCCTATAAAGGTTTTTCAAATTTATATTTAAAAAGAAAAAAAAAAGAAAACAATAAAATTTCAAATATGATTAAAAAAGAAGAAAAAATAAATAATATTAATGATAGATTATATTATAGTTTCAAAAGAAAATCTGAAGATATGGATAAAATTAGAAGAAGACAAAAATTAACTGAATATATTTTTTTAGAAAGAGCTAAATATAAAGTACTAATTGATTCAAAAAAGAAAAAAATAAAAAATATGCCAATTATAGATTAATATAAGTATAAATTATAATTTTTTAGATTATTAATATTAGTTTATTCAAATTATAAAACATATATATTTTAAAATATTTATTTTAAGTTAGGTTTTGTTAATCTTCTTAATATTTTTACAGAATATATTTCAAAAAAATATAATTAATACAGAAAAAAGCAATATGATGCTTTTATTTGGAGTTTTATAATAATTATTTTTACCCATTTACATTTTTTTAAAAATAACTTTTATTTTTAATTTCTTTATTATTTTTTATTTTTTAATGACTTTTTCTTCGATATTTTTCTTTTTAAACAAAAAACTTCAAATCTAATTTTTTCAATGAAATCAAGGAAAAACTTATGAACAATATAATTAAAATTCCACCTTCATAAAATAAAATTGAAAAAAGAAGTAAAAACCAAACAAAAAATCAAAAAAAAAAATTAAAAAAAAAATTAAACATCTTAAAAAATAAATTCTCAAAAATAATTGAAAAGCCCAAAATTTAATCATGTCTAAGTTCATATTCTTCAGTAGTGACTTCTCCATTATCTTTCATAATAACTATTTCGACTTTATCTCCAGTATAAATATCTCTACAACTAACACCATTCATAATTTCTAAAACTAATTTTTTAGCTTCATCAAGACCTAGATCAGGTTTCCTGCCTATAACATTATCGAAGACACCGCTAATAAGTTGCATTCCTGATCCTTGTGCACCATAAACTTCAGTATCAAATGATCCAACAGCATCATAAGAATAGCAAATGAATGTTCCATCACTTCTTCTTCCACATAAAACATTAAAAGCATAATAAGGGAAAAATCTTCTTTGATATAAAGTCACACTTAATAATTGTGCAATACTTTCTAAATTTGGTTCTTTCTTATTTGTTGTTTTATAAATGTCAATTTTAGTTTTTAAATATTTATGAAGATTTATTACATCTGCATACATTCCTGAAGAACAAAGAATTGCTTTGTCTGTTAAATGACATATTTTTGATGAGTCACGAGAAACTATTGAATAACCATTTGATAAACGCTTGTCAGCTGCTGCTATTAAGTATGATTTACCTGCTAATGCCATCACTGAACCTTCGTTGTTTACATAAGGGTTAAATTGTGAATTTTTATAAGTTTTTATAGGATTGTCAAATTTCAGAATTTGAGATGGAAGGGTTGATGGGTTGGATAACATTTTTTTTTATGTTTTATTTTTGGGGAGGATAATATTTTTTAATGGGTTTTAATTATTTTTTTTTGAATTAATTTAATTATTTTTATTTTAATTCTTTTTATTTTAGTGATTTTTAAGTTAATTAATATATTTTATACTTTAATTTATATAATATATTAATATAATATTAATATTTCACTTATTTCCATTTAGATTACTTTTTATATCAAAAAACTAATTTATTTAGATTAAATTATAATTATAGTATATCAATAAGATTTTAAATAAATTCCAATCCAAATTAAAAAATAAATGTTGAAAATAATTGAAATTATAATAAAATGTCAAATCCAAAAAAAGAAAAAATCAAAAATATTAAAGTATATGATAAAGATGATACATATATGTTGGGTGATAATAATTAAAAAGAAAAAGAAATAATACTAAATGAAGAAATAAATGAAAATGAATTACATAAATCTTAATATTCAAATTTAGAAAAAGTAAATTAAATACAATCAATCAAAAAAAAAATTGAAGATGATATTAAATACTTCAAATAATATTGATAATAATTTAAATTATAATAATTAATATAAAGAAAATCAGAATTCTCAAGAACAAAATAAAGAAGGAGAAAATAATGGAATTCCTTTAACAAATTAAATTATATTTCAATTTGTCTATTTCATTTAATAGTATAATTAAATAATATATTTATTTAAATGAGGTATTTTTTTTTGTGTTTTTGAAGAATAATTTAAAGATGAAGGAAGAATTAATTCTCCAAATGATGATTGATACTACATTCAATAAAAGAATTAAAATTATTTAATAATTGAATTATGTTGAATCAAACACTCAAAGATAAGGTTTTTCAAATTATAATGATAATCAACATCATGTTGAAATAATTCAAAAGGCTTTAAAAATATTTAAAATAAAGGAAAATGATGAAAAAAGAATAAATGATTTTTTGACCAAATAATGATTTTTAAAGGAATAAAAAATAAGAAATTATAAATCAATTTGATTATTCTTTTACTGAAAATGCTAAAATATTAAGTTAAAAATTAAAATTTTTTTACGGTAAAATTGAACAAAAAAGAAAATTTAAAAAATGTTATAGAAGAATAGAATCATAATTTAAATAATACCTTTTTATTATAAAAAAATGTCTAATGTTCCGAGTGTCACAGTTAAATTTCAAGAATATAGATTTATTTATGATGATGAAAAATATACAAATAGTCTTGATTTAAAAGTTGTTCCAAAAATGTTTTCTTCAGAAATGTAAAGAAAATGAAATTCAATTTATCATTTTGTTTGCTCAAATAATTGTAATAATATAATTAATTTAACTCAAAGAAATGGGACACAAATAATTCTGACTTTAATAATATAAGTAATATTGAAATTTGTGATCTATTGGATTATAAAAGGAATATAAGTGAAAATGGAAGTGAAAAAAGAAGATTATTTTCCCTCAAATAACAAAAAATATATCTAAAAATAATTTTCTTATAATAAACCAAGATCTCCAGGAGATTAAAGAACAGATTATATGGGAAATAATTTTAAATCTTTTAAAAATTTTATTAAAATAAAAATACAAATTTCAATAATTAAAAAAATATATTAAATTACAAAATAAATTTTA
>JAEEGK010017162.1_pt1 | contig 15819 bp, 12 predicted proteins | sample 8958771 | NCBI WGS metagenome assembly JAEEGK01 (sample SAMN16246547, study PRJNA631951) | gut metagenome | biome: gut microbiome; feature: rumen; material: SC-attached | host: Bos | place: Iran: Karaj | collected 2018-10
CATGCGTGGCGGCAACGATAACTTTGTCTTCGTCAACTCCAGTAAAGTCACAGACCACTTTGCCATCATCCCCACGGGAGAAGAACCGCAAAATCTCCCTGAGATGGAAGAAAACATCTACAAGCTCGCCAAGGAACGCTTTGTGCAGGCATGGCTAAAGCCGTATGTCTGGAGCGAAATGGAGATTTTGCTAGAGGCAGGCAATGAAAAAGGCGATTCCGGCTCGGGGGCCGGAATGACAAGCTGCGAAATTTTCCGTTTAAAGCTCAAGCGGAATGAGGATTTAGGCTTCCGGGCACTGGTGAAAGAGGCGACCGCAAAGAAAAAAGGTAAGAAAAAAGGCGATGCCGGAACAGAGTCCGGCATGACAGGCGCCGGGACTGGCGACGAAAGCGGGAAAGGCGATGGCGATGATATCACGAACATCGTTGAGACGTTCCCGGAATGGAATCTCGGGGACCATGCGCCATTTGACAGCCTAGAACTGCAAAAGAAAAAGAAGAGCAAGCCCAAGTACTTCACCGAAGCGACGCTTCTTGCCGCCATGAAAACGGCGGGCAAGCAAATCGAAAACGAAGAACTTGCCGAAGCCATGAAAGAACGCGGTCTCGGCACGCCAGCCACGCAAGCAGGCATCATCGAGACGCTCAAAAAACGCGGATTCATCGAAGCGCAAAAGAATTATCTTGTGAGTACCGCCCGTGGCCGCGAAGTCATCGCGCTCATGGACGAAAAAGTCAAATCGCCCGAAATGACCGGCGAATGGGAATTCAAACTTTCGCAAGTCGAAAAAGGCAAGCTCACGCCTATCGAATTCCGCGACGGCATCGTGAATTACGTCAAGGAACTCTTCGAACACCTGCGTCAAAAATACGGCAGCCAATTCGAACGCGAAACCGTCACCGACGCGATTCCATGCCCGAAATGTTCCAGCCCGCTCGAAATTGCGCCGTGGGGCTATGTCTGCAAAAATGAAGAATGCGGCTTCAAGGCAGGCCACACGATTGCCGGCCGCACACTGAGCCACGCCGAAATGGCGACACTCCTCAAAACAGGCAAGTCCGATTTGCTCAGCGGTTTCAAGAGCAAAAAAGGAACGACGTTCAGCGCCACGCTCACCTTGGGCGAAGACGGCAACATCGGCTTTGAATTTTCCGACGATGCCCGTGCCAAAACGCTGACCAATTACAAGTGCCCCAAGTGCGGCAAGACGCTTTTGGATTCTGGGAACCGCCTCATCTGCGAAGGGAGCGACGTCACCACATCGAACAACGAAAATGGCGACCCGACGCTCACACCGGACACAGCCCCGACTTGCGACTTCGTTTTCTACAAGACGATTGCCGGGCATGTCATGAGCGACACGGAAATTGCAGAACTATTCAGCAACGGCACAACAGAAATCATCAGCGGATTCTTGACCAAGAAAGGCACAACTTTCAACGCCAAAGTCGTCTGGGACAAGGATTTCAAGGCGACATTCGCATTCGAGAACGACGGGCATTTCCACGGCACCGAAACCAAGTTCAACTGTCCGCTCTGCAAAAAGAAACTCGAAGAAAACAAGAACGCCATTTTCTGCCCTTCTTGCAGCTTTACCTTGTTCAAATCCGTTGCGGGCAAGAAGCTCCGCGTAGCAGACATCAAGGCTCTCCTCACCGGCGGCAAAACTGAATTGTTGACCGGATTCAAAAGCAAAAAAGGGACGGAATTCGACGCCTACCTAAAGCTCGGCACCGACGGTCGCACAAGCTTTGAATTTGTACACCGCGACCTCCCCTGCCCTTGCTGCGACGACCAACTCCGCTTTAGAAGCGGCATCACCACGCAAACGCCAAACGGAGAAGTGCAAACGCTTGCCGCCTACGTTTGCATGAACCCCGCCTGCAATTACGGCATTCCCAAGACATTCTTCCAGCGCGACTTTACAGATGAAGAAGTCGAAACGCTTTTGAAGAACAAGTCCACGCCGATTCTCGAACCGTTCAAGAAGAACGATACGACATTCAGGGCAGCGCTAGAACTACGCGAAGGCGGCAAAATTGCGTTCAACAAGCTCACCGTAGAAGTGATTTCTAAAAAGTAGGAGATTCCAGGCGTTCTGCTTTTAGATCCTCGATCGGGTCAAGGATGACGACGCAAAGAGTCTAGATGACGAGGATCCTATTGCCAAATGCAAACCAAGAAATAATGGTTCCCCTCCGCTTCGCTTCGAGGATGACAGGCTCCAGGATGACACCCACTTGCTTCATGCTTGATCCATCACAGCATCGCTCACTGCTCACACATCAAAGGGCCGTAAGCCCGACCCCACGCCTCTCCAGGTGACAGAGCACAGGGCTGCATGACGTATTTTGTATGCACAAGCTAATAGTCTTTTACGCAACGAACGGAGAACCCTAAGTTTTTGAAGTTATTCCTCAATTTCGCATCATCGTTGAGGTGGGACATGTACACGTAGCATGCAGATTCGCTATCGTCCTCTGTAGAACACCAAAAGTGCGACTCGTAGCCCACGTTGCCGAAATTTCCATTACGGTACCTGAAGCCAGCCGGCAACGCAGAGAACGAGTAATCATCCGTGCCATTGCCGCTATATTCCCATCCGCTCGTCGTTTTTAGCATCTTGCCTGCGTTCGATATACCTCCGACGGCAGTAAAAAGCGTTTCAAATTCAGCCTTCGTGGGCAGATGCCAGCCAACCGGGCAAACGCCACGCACCGGGTACGTCGGCGAACAAGTCTTATTGTAGCCGCAGCCATCGCCATTTGCGCTCCATGAGCCGGCACTGTCCATCGCCGCAGCCCACGTGTAAAGGCGCCCATACTTGGGGCAGTAGGATGAGTCTTTGCTGTAGCAATAGCTATCCGCCGTTTCGAAATTCAGGTTTTCAGCCATCCAGATCTGCGAGCCAATGGTTACGGTCTTGTAAGTCTGACCATCGCGAGAGTCTGTCAAAGTCAATAAAGACCCCTTCCCCGAAGAGCTTGTTACAGAGCCATCATCGCCACAGGCGGCGAACATAACCACAATTAAAGACATCAAGACAAGAGAAATATATTTCATACATCCATAACTTTTTTCATTCGTCGAAATATAGTAAAGGATGCAAGTTCTTCGCGTGCAAGCCGATCAAACAATAACACACTTTGCAAATGCGAATTGTTGTCATCGCTTTAGAAAATGCTTCTAATCCCTCACAGGTACGATTTGGGCGCTCTACAGATATTAAAAGTGTCTTTTTCGCGTATTTATGCTACCAAAATGGAGAAAACCGCATGTTTAGTAGCATATTTTTTACTTTATTCTACATTATTTATGTTGATTGTAACTATTTTTTGCTACCAAAATCAAAATTTTGCACCATTTGGTAGCACAACACTTACAGAAAAGGGTGCTTTCGCACTGTAGTAAATTAATTTAATCAAAATATTTGCTACCAAAGTGCACTTTTGCATCTATTTGGTAGCATTTTTTGGCAATTTGAGCCTATGTGCAAGCCTAAACTCAATTGAATAGGGCTCGAAGCAACACTCGCCTTATTCGTCTTTGACGCAACGAACTGAATGCCCATAGGCCTTTCGTTGGTCATGGTGCAAGTACGCTTCGTCGTAGTAGTAAGACAAGTACAAATAGTACGCGTAATCGCTATCGAACTCTGTAGAGCTCCAAAAAAACGCATTAAAGATCTCAAAGGAAAAATACCGATAATCGATCCTACGGCCAGCGGGAAACGCCGAAAATGAGTAGGCGTCCGTACCTTCGCCATTTCTGAACCAACCATCCGTTGATGATTTGAGCATTTTGCCCGCTATACTAGAACCGCCAACTGCGGTAAACAAAGTTTCAAACTCGGCTTTTGTCGGTAAATGCCAACTAGTGGGGCAAGCCGTTTTCGCAGCAGCCCATGAGTAAAAGCGACCGTACTTGGAACAATATTTAGTGGAGTCGTTATAGCAATAGCTATCCGCCGTTTCGAAATTCAGGTTCTTCGCCATCCATGTTTGACGACCAATCCTTACAGTCTTGTAAGTCTGACCATCGCGAGAATCCGTCATGGAATCGATTACTACAGTCGATGGGTCAACCATGCCCGGCATGAAACTAGACGAAGATACTTTTTTATTCGAGCTCGATTTTGCAGAACTGCTACTAGACGGCTTTTTTGCCGTAGTCGAAGATGATGACTTAACAATGCTAGACGACGATTCTTCCAAAGGCGGTTCAACAGAGTTGCTATTATCGCCGCAGGCGGCGAGGAAAAGCGAAATACAAACAGAAGTAAAAAAAATAAGTTTATTCATATTGCATAATATAAAAAAAATCCCAGCTCGGGTGAGTCGGGATTTTTTGAAGTTTTTTTGATGTTAATTACTTCTTGAGGCTCGGAACGCCACCGAAGTCGACGTTCGTCTTCTTGCCAAGCAAGAGAGCGCGCGTCTTGAGCGGGAGGCCGTAGCAGCGGATGAAGCCCGTAGCGTCCTTCTGGTCGTACATGTCAACGTCCGTGAAGCCACCGAGGCCCATGTCGTACAAGCTGTACGGGCTCTTGATGCCAGCCGGAATGATGTTGCCCTTGTAGAGCTTGAGGGTCACGTCACCAGTCACAACCTTGTTGACTTCGTTGAAGAAGGCGTCCATAGCCTGGCGGAGCGGAGTGAACCACTGGCCATTATAGACAAGGTTTGCGTATGTCATAGACATCTTCTGAGCTTCGAATAAAGTTTCCTTGTCGAGCACGAGCTGTTGCAAGCATTCGTGAGCCTTGTAAAGGAGCGTGCCACCCGGAGTTTCATAAACACCGCGACTCTTGAGGCCGACGAGGCGGTTTTCAACGATGTCCAAAAGACCGCAAGCGTTCTTGCCACCGATTTCGTTCAAGAATTCGAGAAGTTCAACAGCGCCCATCTTCTTGCCGTTGATAGCAACCGGATTGCCCTTTTCGAAGGAAATCGTCACGTGATCGGCCTTGTTCGGAGCCTTTTCATACGTGTTGGTGTGCTTGAGGAATTCGTACTTGTGTTCCTGTTCCGGGAATTCCAAGACACCACCTTCGTGAGAGAGGTGCCAGAGGTTGCCGTCTTCGGAGTAAATCTTCTTCTTGCTGATGCCGTTGAGCGGAATCTTGTGTGCAGCGGCGTAGTCGATAGCGTCTTCGCGGCTGTGGAACGTCCAACGCGGATCCTTCCACGGAGCGATGACTTCGAGCTTCGGGTTGAGAGCGGCGTAGGTGAGTTCGAAACGAACCTGGTCGTTACCCTTACCGGTAGCACCGTGAGCAACAGCGTAAGCGCCTTCCTTTTCAGCGATCTTTACCTGGTACTTAGCGATGAGCGGACGAGCAAAGGACGTACCGAGGAGATAAGTACCTTCGTACTTAGCACCGGCGCGAACGGTCGGCCAAACGTATTCTTCAAGGAATTCCTTCTTGAGGTCGAGAACGTAGCACTTGGAAGCACCGGTCTTGAGGGCCTTTTCTTCGAGAGCCTTTGCGTTCGGGAAGTCATTCTGGCCGAGGTCGGCAGCGAATGCAATCACTTCGACGTCGTAGGTTTCCTTGAGCCAAGGAATGATGATGGAGGTATCAAGTCCACCGCTGTAAGCGAGGACGACTTTCTTCTTGGATTCTGTTTTAGCCATTTTGAATGTCCTTTAAGAAAAATTTTTTTAGACTTTTAAAATATAGAATAGACGAAAGACGAAAGACGAAAGACGAAAGAAAAAAGTACCATTATTACTCTTTCGTCTAAATCACCGATCCGTAAACTTTACCGCAAAGGGGAAACGTCTCTTTTCAGGAGTTCGCACGAAGCGACCCAGTAAATCGAAATAGCGAATATGCAATCTTGCATGAATCGTACTTGTTGCCGATTTTCCAAAGTGGCGCGCAAAAGAGCGAATCGCAGTCGTCGGCTGGTTAGACTTTATCGGTAACGCAGGGTCAATTTCACGGACCGTCACGAACTTGTAAAACGGATGGTCGTTATCGGTACGCATCAGCACGACTCCACCGCCATTCAAAATCGCATCGTACGCATTTTCAAGGCCGTTATAATCCTTGCAGCCTTCAATCATCGCGGCCCCGTAGCTCGCCCCCGACCAATCTCTACCAGCATCTTCGGCGATACCAACAAGTTCCCATTTGCCCGGCGGAGTCGCATTACTCGTCGAGTCTATATAAAGTTCCAGGCGGACCGTCGATTCATCTTTATTATAGACAATGTACTTCATTCCAATCCACTTGCTCAAAGGAAACGTTTTCCCGCCCCAAAGCGGATCTTGCTTGCCCACGCCCGAACCACTGCGGTAATAGCTTCCGGGGTGTTTCCATTCTTTTTCGAAATCCCATTTTCCATCGTTGCGGAAACGAGCGTAATACGTATTCGCATCGCAGTTATTTCCACCGCTAGACGCATGCCCAAGAGCTCCGCTGCGAACGCCGACCACCATGCCACCGTAATCCGCCCCGCCCATTTCATTCCGCATAAAATAAGCAGTGTATTCCGTATTCAAAAAGAACTGATTTTTCTCGGTCCAGCTAATTTGTCCATTAATGTGGAAACGGGGACCGTTCCCGAGCATTTGCATCACGCCCTTGCCATCAACCTTAAAGCCGCCTTCATCGCTGCTATGGTCGTCCGTCCACTGCAAAGGATCTTCTTCATCGCCCGACCAATCGGAAAAAGTACGTTCGTGACCGTTAGCCCAATGTTCCGAGGTCCAAGAAACAGACCCCGCCTTCGTCTCAAAAAACTTCTGGAATCCAAACACATCTACAGATTCGTCTGCAAAAGAAGCAACGGCACAAGCACAAAATATCCAAAACACTTTCATTCGATTTTTCATCGACCTAACCTTTAAAAGCCCTAAATTTGTCCACAAAAATAAAAAAACTCAAGGAATCCGCCCCCAACATAAAGCCGAGATAACAGAAAAAAAAGGAGATTCCCGATCAAGTCGGGAATGACGAACAAGGCGAGTGCTGCAAGAATAAGCTTGCTTATTCCTATTGCCGAGCCGCAATGTCATGCACTTGTGCAATGACGAACAAGGCGAGAATTATAATAAAAACATCTTCATTTTAAACGCAAACACCTCACCTGCGTTCAAACGCAAATGCAATTTTTTCTATTTTCAAACCCATGAAGATTTCGGACAGAGCACTTGGCTACTTATCTATTCTCGTATTTGCAGGCATTTTTAGCGGCATTTCTTTTGGCATGTGGTCCGCCCACCAAAACGTACACCAAACAGCAATAGTCGATTTCAAGGAGCTTGGCTCGTTGCAGCCCGAAGATCCCGTTGTCGTCCGTGGCTACCGCATTGGAACGATTGGCGAAGTCAAATGGCTCAAAGACCGTTCTCGCGTTCAAGTCAAATTCAACGAGCCGCTCACGCTCCGCGAAGGCACGCAATTCAACAACGTCAACTACGCGCTCATGGGGCAACGCCGTCTCGAAATTATCCCCTCGAAAAAGGGTGCCGTCATGCCCGCAAACCACGTGTTCGAAGGACATTTTGAACCGGGAATTGCAGAAACGTTACGCCTGATCGAAAACGTCAACGAAGAGCTTGAAACCATACGGCAGATGGTTCTTTTGCTAGCCCAAGGCGATTCCACGCACAAGTCCGCAACGCAAGTTTACGAAGAGGCGATGCATTCCATCGAGAATCTTTTTGCACACACCGAAAAGACCGTCGAAACGCTCGGCCCCAAGCTGAACAAACTTTTCAAGCAAGTGGATAAATCGAGCAAGGTTTTGACCAAGACGACTCTGAAAGCGGATACGGCCATCAAGACTGTCACGGCGGCGGTCAACGAAAAAGTTTCGCTTGTCGATTCCGTCATCATAACCATTTCGGAAAACGCCCAAAAGGCCAATCAAATTATCACGAACATCGAAAAAGGCATCGACTCCGAAACGCTTCTGCAATCTAAGGAACTTGTCGAAAACATCAACGAACTCATTACGGGTCTGAACAAGGCTATCAGCGCTATCGACACCAAGGATCTGGGCTTCAAAGATGAAAACGGCAAACCGATTCATCTCATCACATGGAAGAACATGAACATCGTTGGCGACAACGCCAGGGATAAAGCCCGCAAGCGATTAGAAGAAGCCAAGGCTCAACAAGAACAGAAAAAAGCGGGCAAGTAAATGGATTTAGCAAACCTGCCCGGACTCGGCCCCAAGAGACTCGAAAAGCTACGCAAGTCTGGTTTGAACACCGTTGCCGATCTTCTATACAACATTCCGCGCACGTATCTCGACCAAACTAAAGTTTCCAAAATTGCAGACTGCCATGACGGCGACCGCGTTGTCTTGATTGGAATTATCACGCGGGCGGGAGTCGTCAAAGGTCGCACTTCGCGTTTTATGGCGGTCCTCACAGACGGAACTGCCGAGATTTCGCTTCTGTTTTTCCGAGGCACACGATTTATTTCTAACCGCGTCAAGCCTGGCACCCGCTGGCTCGTTTCTGGCGTTGTCGGTTCGTACCGCGGACTCCAACTGGTACACCCGGACATGCAGCCGTTCGACGAAGGCGAAGCGTTCAACGGACAAATTCTTCCTGTCTATCCCATTAGCGAAGTTTGCCGCGAAGCTAAGATGGAACAGCGGTTCTTCCGCAATTTATACAAGACGATTTTCAACTTTCCGGGACTCACCCTCCCCAACGCTTGCCCGCGTGAACTCACGGACTACTTGCATTTCGCACCCGTGATGGACAACCTTCGCGCGCTACACATGCCCAAGGATTTCGACTCCATCTACAAGGCAAAACGCGAACTCAAAATTCTGGAACTTTTGCCGTTCTGCCTGCGCATGGTAAAGCGTCGCGAAAATCAAAAAATTCGCGGACACGAAAGGCAGATTGACTTGGGCAACGTCATGAAGGCAAAGGCAAGCCTCCCGTTCCAGCTAACCGCAGGGCAAGACGCGGCCCTCAACACGATTATCGACGGGCTCAACGGCAAAAAGCAGTTCCACGCATTGTTGCAAGGTGACGTCGGTTGCGGAAAAACAGTCGTCGCGATGCTTGCGATTATGGCCGTCTGTGGAGCGGGCGAGCAATGCGCGTTGATGGTGCCGACCGACATTCTCGCAAGGCAGCACTACAAGTCGCTCAAGCCATTCTTTGATGCAGCCGGAATCCGCGTACACCTGCTTGTCGGTGCAACATCTGCCGCCGAAAAGAAAGTCATCTTGGGCGAACTCCAGATGGGACTCTGCAACGTCGTCATCGGGACGCACGCACTCTTCAGCAAAGACGTATTTTTTGCAAAACTCGGATTCGTCATCATTGACGAACAACATAGATTCGGCGTAAGCCAACGCGAGGCATTGCTCGCTAAAGGCGACTACCCCGACATGCTCGTGATGAGCGCAACACCGATTCCACGAAGCCTCGCCATGACATTGTACGGCGACCTGAAGGTCATCAGCATCAAAGAGAAGCCCGCCGGACGCAAGCCCATCAAGACTCGACTCGTCAACGCCGCCAAACGCGAATCAATGAAGCAGTTTATCTGCAAAGAAGCCGCCGGCGGAAATCTCTGCTACTGGATTGCAAGCCGCGTCAACGCAGACGATTCAGGACGCTCATCAGGGAACTCCGCCGAAGAAGCTGGAGCCCGCAGCGTCGATGATATCGTGAACGAAATGCAAACCTTTATCGCTGCCGTCGGGCATGCGGACCCAAGCATCGCGAAACTCAAAGTCGCAGGAGTCCACGGCCAAATGGACGACGACGAACGCGACGAAATCATCAAGCGCTTTGCCGCAGGCGAAATCCAGATTCTCGTTGCCACAACCGTCATCGAAGTCGGCGTGAACGTCCCTGCCGCAAACCTCATGGTCATCGACCAGCCAGACCGCTTTGGACTCGCACAGCTCCATCAGCTGCGCGGGCGCGTTGGCCGCGGCAATCAGGCCGCATGGTGCTTCTTGATGGTTCCCGAAGGCGATGCCGCCGAAACAAGCATGGAACGTCTATCGCAGTTCGCCGCCACCGAAGACGGCTTTGAAATCGCGGAACTCGACTTGAAAACACGCGGAGCCGGAAACCTCGAAGGCAACGAACAAAGCGGAGCCTGGGTGTTCCGCTGGTTCGACTGGATTCACGACCAGGAACTCATTTCGCAAACACTCGAACGCGCAGAACACATATTAAAAGACGGTTCCGCATTTAACGAAACCGCCAAAGAAAAAATTCAAACCTGGTACAACGAAAAGCCCTCCGCCAACGAAGACGGAGTCCATTAAGTTTAAAGTAATCGAGTCATGGTGCCGATTACCAACGCGACCAAGACAACATTCAAGAAGAACATCGCACGGCGTACAATCAAAAAGAAAATCGCCTGCCAATGAAAAATGTGGTCCGTCGGATTGACAAGCTCCTTTGCCGCCAAGAACACATTGATGAGCCCCGTCATGACAAGCATCAAAGCCCCGATATAATAGCCGTCATTCCACACAAGAATGGTAAGCGCGGCACCGGCAATCATGGCGATTATACCGATGATAATTTCAACACGCAAAAAAATATTCTTGACCGCACGAGCCCTCTTTTGGCGAGGCGTCGCGCTAGGAGTCTCGTTCGATTTCTTTTCTTCATTTGTTTCTGCCATCGGTTACATCTTCTAAAAAAATTAATACAAATTACTATTCATTACAGCGAATACGAAGTCGTTATCGAGTAATGAGCCTCACCTTTACGTGCACCATTCAACGGGAAACTTACATCGATTTTGTTGATCAGGCGAGAAATAGACTTTGTCTGTGCCAGACGCACGCCCAAACCCGCCACATAAATCAAATCCTTGCGGTTAATATCCATCACACGAGAAGCCGTCTCGCCCACACTCCCAAAAGCCACAACCACAGGGGCAAGCGTCAAGATTTCAACATCCGGGAACCAACGTTGTTCCAAGTTTCCGTAAACGCGAGCCTGCCCTGCATAGAATCCCGTCGGGAAACCGACAAAGCCATCGGAACCGCCAAGCGTCAACTGGTAACCAAACTTGGCATCGTCATACATATCCAGCTGCCCCGACAACGCCGTTGAAAAGCGATTGCTCGGATGGAAAATATATTCGCCATTCACGCGTCCGTAAAAATCGCGACGTTTACCGTGGTCCAGATAAAAGTTCATGTAAAACTTGAACGTCAAATGATGGTTTTCACGCCCTAAATAAAGATTAGTCCAGAAATCCAGACGGATATCGTTGTCAGCGGCTCCAATTTGTTCGTAATTCTTGGAAAGTTGAGCCTTAATCGAAAAACCTTTATCGATATCTTCGGTCCATTTTACGTTATGCAAATTCTTGATTTTTTCGTAACGGATGTTGGAATACATCACATAGAAGCCAAGGCGGGAATCCTTGCGTTCCGGTAGCCATTCATTATGCACGCTTGCAGAATCAATTGCATAAGCCTTTTCGCCGTCCGTGAACTTGTAACGCCGCACAACGCCTTCATTAGCAGTTTCACGCAAGTAGTCGTACGTCGCCCCTAGATAAAGTTTGCGTTGCGTACCGCCAAACGAACGGCATAAACGGAAACTCAAAGAATCATTGACGAAATCATCAATTTTAACAAGCTTGACAGTCTTTTTGCCATTGAAACGCTGGAGCGAATCTAATGATTTCGATTCTATTTCGGATGCACCTAGAGGAAGATCTCCGCTCCCGTAAATGTAACTGACTCGCTTGTTCTTCAAGCCTTCTAACGTATAAGACCATTGGTTTACGCTACGGCTGAGGAACGGCACGTACATTTTCCAGCTGGCAAGATATCCATCCGTGTTATAGCTGTACAAGAAATCCAAATGGTTGTAGCGGAAAAGAAAATGCGGGTCGCCATACTCCACTTGCAACATGTTACGGAATTCGTCATGACCGTAATAGAAGCCAAGTTTCTGTCCAAGACCAAGGAAATTACTTTCTTGAACACCGATACCGAATATCATGTTCTTGTACTTCCATTCGCTACCCGAAAAACCAAAGCTCACGGGAATCGTCAAAGTCCAGTTATCGCTCGTCTGGACATCCACAACATTCTTGCCGTTTTCGTTAGACACAGAAATATTCGCATCCGAAAGGAATTTCTGGTTGCGCAAGAAACGTTCCGCTTCCAAAAGCAAGTTCAAGTTGACCACGTCGCCCTTGTCAAAAAGCAAAAGCTTGCGGACAGTCGCCTCGCGAGTCTCGATATGCACCCAGTTCAAGATATCGTACGCCCAGCGGTCGTACTTCGTATGGGCACGAGAATCGTCAAAGGCATCGCCAATGTGGTAACGAACTTCATCTACACGGAATACAGCAGAAGAATCAACTGCTTCAGAAGGAACGCTTGCAGAATCCGCAGAAACAGCCGTTTCCGCAAAAGATGCCGCAACAAAACTCAACAAACAAAATATTAATTTTTTCACGGATACAATATACAAAAATAGACGAGAGAGAATAGACGAAAGACAAGAGAAGTGTCATCCTGAGCGAAGTCGAAGAATCCATAGACTCTATCTAAAACCCTAATTGCAATATCAACCCGCCGCCCGGTTCATTAAAGTTTATCGTCGGAGTAACACGGAGTTTCCATTTTTCAGCTTGTTGGTTATACGTCGAAACCTTTTCAGATGGAGCATCATGAGCAAATACGGAAACCACTAAAGTCGCTAGCGAAACCGCCAAATACAAGCCACCAGTCACCATTAAACCTCCGCCAACGACTTTACCAATTCCCTTTACTACTTTATTGTCAAAATCCGGGAAAAACAAAAGTGCCCCCATTCCTGTTGACAAAGCACCCATTGTTAAGCCATAAATAATCACACCGGAACGGGAACGAGATTCCGCTCTTTTGCAAGAATCGGCCCAAGCTTTATAAACCGCAGAACTATCAGCAAGAGGTTCCGAGCCATAAACGCGAGCAAGCAACTGTTCCTGCGTCTCGTTATCGCCAATTTCTTCCGAAACAGGAAATACATTTTCAGCACAACCGCGCACAACAATAATATTTGCAGGAGATTTTTCACGTCCTACATAAACAGTATCGACATCAGGAATTGGCGACGGATCATACGTAGCATTCGCAAACGATGTGAACAAAAGAAAAAACAACAGTAAAGCTTTACAAGAATCGATCACTGCAACAAACTTCCATCAACAATATGAAAAATTCCACGCATAAAATTAGTTGACTTTCATAAAATTAATTTTATCGCCATTATATCCGTAAACATTCAATCCCTTGATTAAGGGAGCAATATCTTTCATAAGCACGTCTTTCGGAAAAATAAGTGTCACCTGTTTTCCTAATAAATCATAAGAGCATTTTACGGCTTTATTCTCTTTTTGCAATTCAGCTCTAGAAGTGATTTCACCTAGAAATTTCCACAGATCGACCTCTTTTTTAAAAGTATAGATCGCAAATTCATGAAAAGAACTATTTTCCTTCAAAGCATCTTCGTTCAAGCTAACAACATATACTCTCTCATTATTATCATCAAAAAAAGTCAGTAAAAAATCTAAATCATTATAATCTTCAAAACACTCCAATATAAGATTGCCTCCTTCACGTAAAGCTAAGATTTCATTAAAAGAAAGCTTTTGACGATGGCGCATATACTTATATCTTAAAAAAGGCAACATGGGACTATCCCCAGAACAAAAGCACATGCTAGATTTTGTAGGCAACTTCAAGTTATAAACATTCTTAAAATCTGAGCCGACAACATACTTTATATTTGTATAGCCTGCAAAATACATTGTCACAAATATTTTATAAAAATCACCATAAGAGAGATTGTCATCAACATGTAATTTGGCAATATCGAATTCATCAGCAGGTTGATTGTTTTTTAAAGATTTTTCTCGTTCCGCACTCCAAATCCTCATTAATTCGCTTTCAAGGGGCAGAATCCTCAAACAATCAATATCAATAGCCGAAATATCCTCTTGCGTATTGCCTATAATCTTTCCATTCAATGCATAATTCGCGGCATTGACATCGAGGTGTACTTCGTACGATTTAAAAGGACTGAGTTCGTTATCCTCGTTGCAGGCGGCAAGGAAGAAGAGGGAGAGAAGGCAAAATAAACTAACAAGGCAATTTAAATTCATATCCGAAAAATATAAAACAGACAGACATCATTTATCTAGAGGCAAAAACATCCTCAAAAGAAAGGCATGTAAAAAATTCTATAGCTATAAGAATTCAACTTTTTAATTATGGGAACAAGATCCTTCATCAGTACATCATTGGGCGAGAAAAGCATTATTTCATCTTTATCTTCTTTAGCACGTAAATCATTCCTTGAACGAACTTTCTCTATAAAGTTCCATAAATCAACATCTTTTTCAAACGAATATGTTTTCACACCATCAATCAGGCCCGTTTCACTCAAGCTGACCTCATAAAAAAAGCCATCATTTTTTCTAACAAAACGCAAATTTAATCCAATATTCTTTCTAATGCATTCTAATTCAAAATTTCTTTTCGTAACGTCTCTATTCAATATTTTATTATACGAGATATTCTGGCGGGATTGAATTTGATTTCTGAATCTCCAATCATTCAATTCTAAAAAAAATTGGAGACACGAATAAGAACTCATGGCTCTGCGTTCCGGCAGATCAAACTTATAAATTTCGTTAAAATCAGATCCAATTACAAACTGAATTGATACATAACCGCTGAAGCCTATAGTAGCTATTGATTTATAAAATACATCATAAGAAATATCTTTACCAAGATGTATCTTGGCGGTACCCTCGTCAGCCGGTTTACCGTTCCTCAGAGCCTCTTCCTGTTCAAGATCCCTGATCCTTCTTAATTCATTATCAAGCGATTCAATCAGCAAATCGTCACCGGCAGAAATATCGGCTGCCGTCTTGCCGAGAACCTTGCCGTTCAAGGAAAATTCTTCGGCATTGATGTCGAGGACGACTTCACCCGTTTTCGGGGTCATAAACTCATTCTTGTCGCAGTTGCAAGCGGCAAGGAGGAAGAGGGAGAGAAGCAGGATGTAGGCGGAAAGTCTGGTCATTTGTATGGAATATACAAAAATGCAGGATTGCGATAAAGAGCTGTTAGGTAACAGGGATTAGGGGTTAGGGGTTAGGTTGTTGGGATAAGGAATGCTAGGAGGAGCGTATCTGCGAGGAGGAAACGTATTCGCGAGGAAGAATGCGCAAGGAGGTTCCCGGCCGGTGCCGGCAATGACAGCGCGGCGGGGACGTGCGGGCATGCGTGTCCGCGGGGTGGACTGCGCGGCGGCGCGGGATTCGCGGGAGGGGCGGGAAAAAAAGAAAGGGCCCCTCGAGGTTTTCCTCAAGGGGCGTGAGCCGCAAGCGGCATGTACTGACATGCCGTGGCGGCGAGAGCGAGCGCCTCGACGGAGTCCCGGCAGGACACCGGCGCGAGCGGTTGCGCGTAAAAACGAAGAGGCCCCCTGCCGTCTTGGCAGGGGGCCTCGAGAATCCAGCGACGACCTACTCTCCCGGATCCGAGGACCAGGTACCATCGGCGATGTGGGGCTTGACTTCCGTGTTCGGGATGGGAACGGGTATGACCCCCACTCGATTACCGCTGAAACAAATTCTGCATGGAATCTAGACTCTTTAAAGCAACCGCCAGTAGTGCCGAAGCAAGGCGGGTCCGGGCTGCCCACGCGGGACAGTAGAACCAAATCGTTGAAAGAAAGGAAAAGCGTCTCACGGGCTATTAGTACCGCTCGGCTCAACGTGTCGCCACGCTTACACCTGCGGCCTATCGACGTCGTAGTCTCCGACGGCCCTTCAGGGGGTTGCCCCCG
>JAEEGK010017163.1_pt1 | contig 15819 bp, 11 predicted proteins | sample 8958771 | NCBI WGS metagenome assembly JAEEGK01 (sample SAMN16246547, study PRJNA631951) | gut metagenome | biome: gut microbiome; feature: rumen; material: SC-attached | host: Bos | place: Iran: Karaj | collected 2018-10
ATTTTATCTTCATTTTTAATTTTTTCATTTATAAACTTTTGATCAATTTTATCCAAACCAATATTTAATTTAGTATCAAAATTAACCCATAAAAGATTATCACAATTCTTAGTATCCATAACAATATTATTACTATCATTATAATCAATATTTTTCAAATTAATATAATGGAAATTTTCTACATTTTCATTAATAAAAGGATGTCTTTTAATTTGTTCCCAATTAAATCTTTTTTCAGGATAAAATTGTAATAAACCATTAATAAAAGAAATAGCTTCAACAGAAATTTTTATATTTGTTGGTATTTTATATTTACCATATTTAATTTTTTGAAAAATTTGTAAAACATTATCATAAAAATTAAAAGGTGGATATCCAATTAATAGTTGATAAGTAATTACTCCTAAAGACCATAAATCTGCTTTTGTATTATATTTTCTTTCATTAGCATTTCCAAATAAAACATCTGGTGAAATTGTTATTGGTGTTCCTAGGAAAGTATGAGCATATAATTCTTTTGAAATATTTTTTGAAAAACCCAAATCTGCAATTTTTAATGTGAAAGAATCATTTAATGATACTTTTGAATAATCAACTTTTTGAATTTTTTGTTCTGAGTTAAATTTTTTTTTTATATCATTAAAGTTTAATAATATATTTTCTAATTTTAAATCTCTATGTATTATATTTTTTTTATGCATATATTCTAATCCTAATATTAATTGACGTAATAATTTTTGAATATCACTTTCATTTAATAATTTTCCTTCTTTTTTTTCATAATATCTCATATATTCTGATAAATTTCCACCATTACAATAATCTAATATGAAATAAATATTATTTTTTGTTTTTTTGCAGTCAATTAATTTTATTATGTTATTATGTTTTATTTTTGATAATATTAAAAATTCATTTTGTAAGTTTTTATAAGTTTCTTTACTAGAATTTATTTTTGATATTTCTATTTGTTTTATTGCAACAACTTCACCTGTTTCTTGATTTATTCCACTATAGACTGATGCAAATGTACCTTTTCCTATTTTTGATAATAAAATATAGTTTCCTATAGATTTTAGTGTTCCTTTTTGCATACTCATATTTTATTTTTTTTTAAATTTATGTAATTTATTACATTTAGTTTAAAATAGTTTTTTTAAAATTTATTTTTTTTTTTGTTTATTTATTTTTTATTTTTTTTTAAATGAGTACTTTTAGAAATAAACATTTAGATATATTAAAAAAAATAAAAGGAATTGATTTCAATAAAGAAAAGACAAAGAAATTAATAAAGTTTATAGAAGAAAAAAATATTCTAGAATATGATAATAAAGATAATAATTTATCAGAAATAAATATATTATATTCACCAAATGAAGTAATTTCAAAATTTGAAAAAACATTATTTAATGATATGAAATCATTATTAACTCATTATAAAGAAAATATTGATAAAGTAAATGAAATATTAATGCATGAAAAAATAATTCAAAATGAATATAAAGAAATAACAAAAGCAATTCATGATAATGAAAAAGAAATAAATGAATTTATTGAATTTTATAGTGATTATTTAAAAGATAATAAAGGGTTTTTAATAAGAAATGAAATATTAAAAACTTTTTTAGATAAAATTTTAATAACAAAAGAAGAAAAAGATGAATTAAATATTAATGAAGATAATAATAATATAAATCAAAATAAAAATTTTTCTCTAATTACTAAAATGGAAAATCTAAGAGATAATATTGATGTAATTCAAAAAAATTCTTCTAATTTTTCTAAAACTTTATTAATGAGTGTTAAAGAACATTATAATACAATTGATGAAATGTTACATGAAAAAATTGTAATTTATTTAAAAAATTTTTTTAGATATAATAAAAGAACTTTTTTAGAAAATGAATTTAAAGAAGTCTTAATTTTGTTAAATTATATTAAGGAAAAAGATAAATATTTATCTTTTGTTTTAAATGAATATACTCAAATGAGAAAAAAAGTATGTGAAGAAATTTTAAAAGAAAAATATTTATCTTTAAATTCAAAAAATTTTGATGAAATTTTTACTAGTTTAAATGAAGATTTTATTTTTTATTTTATGAAAGAATTTATTTTAATAAATTTTTTTTTTGTTAATGAAATAAGAGATAATAGTTTATTATTAAGAAGTGATATTTTATCATTATTAAATTATCCTGAAAATGAAAATAAAGATTTAAATATAGAAAAAATAATGGAAACATTAAGTCAAACAAAAAATATTGATTTAACTTCTTTAATTGGAAATGTTAATAAAATTTTATTTATTTTTGAAGATTTATTTTTTCAACAAACACAGAAAAAAAAATTAGACTTTGCAGAAATTTATAAAATTACTCTTTTATCATATTTTTATACAGAGAAAATTGAATTAATATTTAAAAAAAATAATCTTTCTAATATTAATCTTAAATTAAGTTTAGTAATAGATAATTATAAAAAAAATTATTCTTCTATATTTAAAAAATTATCAAATGAAAAAATAAGGAAACTTCAAAAATTTAAAGAGGGTATTTCAAATTATTTTTCAGAAAGTCAAGTTTTAATAACAAATGAAGGAACAATTAATTTAGAATTAATAAATTTAATTGAAGATTACAAAAAGATATTTTCATTATATGAAAAATATAAAATTATAAATGATGATAAAGATATTGTAAATCCTAATAAACATGATTTATATATTTTCCTAATAAATTTTTTTTCTGATAATGAAATTGTTAAAAATGAAAAATCAATTGATATTTTATTTAAAATTATCAATCTTTTAAATATTTTGAATTCTAGTTTTGAAAATGAAAAAAATAAAAAATGCTTAAATGAATTAATTGATAGAACAGTTAATTTAATAATTGAAAATGTTTTATCAATAGTTAAATTTGAAGATGGATTAAAAGAAAATATAACTCATGAACAAATAATAAATTTAGTTGAGCATTTAATGGAAAAAATTCAATTGAATTTAATGAATATTAATTATATTCAAGAATTTATGGTTAAAGAAAATATCAAGGAAAAAATAAAAAAAGAAATATTAAATATTTATAATAAAGTTTATGAGAATAATATTAACTTGGGAATTTTAACAGAAGAAGAATTAAAAAATTATTTAGATATAATTTGAAAAATTTGTTATATTTAATTTAAATATAATAATTTAAATATAATTTACAAATATTTAATTTAAAATGTATCATTTTAACTTTCTGGAAATCTATAATAAGGATTATTAAAAGATATTTTATTATTGCTATTTTTAGTAGATTTACTTATTACTTTATCATCGATAAGACTTCCTATTTTATAATGAGTTATATTATTTAAATTTAATTTTGAATTTTTAAATAAATTAACTTTCCAATCAGAAGAAGTATTTGATAAAATTGGAAAAGAAATTTTTTCATTAATGTTTTTATTTTTTAATTTTTTATTTAATGATATATTTTCCATATTTAAATTTTTTATTATTTTTTCATGAGAAGATGCAATTGTTTTTGCCCTATTTGTTTTTGTATAATATTCATCAATTGTTTTCCTATATTTTTCTATTCTTTTTTTTAAATTATTAAAAGTTTCTTCTGTTGTTTTAAATTCTTTTTTATCAATTAAATTTTTATAATCAATAAACTTAGAATTAAACTCTTCAATTTGATGAATTTTTTCTTTTATTGAACTATAATATTTTAATAAATTTTCTTTATCCATTTTTTCAAATTGTTCATTTGATATTATAATATCATCATTAAATATATGTTCTTTTTTTTCTAATAATTTTTCATTAGAAATGTATTTATCACTTAATTTATTTTCTAAAGCTAAAAAATTGTTTTTTTTCTCTTTTTCTTTTATTTTATATACAACAATTTTAGTTTTTTTTCTTTCAATACCTTGTTCATCTAAATAATTAAATAATATAGGATATTTAAATCTATTTACACTATTTTCAAATTTTTCTATTACATTATCAAATTCTTCTTTTAAATTAAAAAACACAGCAAAATTTCTTATTTCATTTATATCAGATGTAAATTTTTTTTTTTGGTTAAAACAATTTTTATATTTTGTTATTAATTCATCAATAATTTGATATAAATTAATAATTTCTTTTATATAATCTTTATCATAATTCTTTAATTTTTTATTTAAATCTTTAATTTGATTATCAATTTTCTTTAAATCATTTACTTTTTGATTGATTAAACTTTCATATTTTTCACTTAAAACATTCTTTTCTTTATCATTATTAATTTGAATTTCCCTAATTTCTTTTCTATATTTTTTCACTAAATCATTTTGAATTATATTTAAACCTTCTTCAATTTTATTTTGAAATTGTAAATCCTCAACTAAAAAACTAGGTAAACTTTTAATAATATTAAATTTGTTATCATTTTCTTCTTTATATTTATTAAGTAATTGATGTAAAACTTTGTTTTTTTCTTTTAAAATTTCAATATTATGAGAATGTTCATTTCTTAATTTAATTTCTTTTTCATATGCTAATTTTTTTTCTTTAAGTTCTGTATGTATTTTAATAAAAGCATCATCTGTTTTTTTTATATCTTCAATATTTTGAATTCTTTTTGTTTCTTGTGTTATAAAATTTATTCTATCTAATAATTTTTGTTTTCTAAATTCAAATTGTTTATTATTTTCCATTGCTTCTCTTACTTTTAATGCATATTTTTTTTCTTTTGATTCATAATTATTTTCCATTAATTTATTTAAATCACCTTTAAAATTAAATGCTTCTTTTAAACTTTCAATTTGGAATTTATAATTTTCTTTTAATGCTTCATATTTTTTTTGATTGTAGTCTACTAAATCTGTTAATTCTTTTATTCTATTTTCTTCTTTTTTAACTTGAAGTTCTAATTCTCTTATTTTTAAATCTTTAAAATTATTTTCTTTTTTTATTTTATTAGTTATTTTAATTTTTTGTTTAATATCTGAAAAACTTATTTTTCTATCTTTATTTTTTATTTTTTTACAATTTGATAAAAATTCTATTGTGTCTTTTATATCTGAAAATGAATCTAAATCAGGAGAAAAATTACCTATAATACGATATTGTCTTTTTATACTTTGTTTTTCAGTTAAATAAAATAAATTAGATTGATTTTTATTTTCTTTATTATTGATTGTAGATATAATATCTTGTTTTATTTTGTTTAATTCAGTTTGATAATTTTGATTTTGATTATTATTTGAACCTAAAATAATAAAATTTACAGTTGAAATTAATTTTCCATTATTATCATTTATATTCATTAAAAAAGCATAATGAGAATTATTAAAAAATTGGTTATTTTGAATTTCTAAACTCTGAAATTTATCAAATAACTTCGTTAAAAAATATATTATATCTTTATAATTCTCACAAGGTACTTTTTTTATATTGTTTTTTTTATTAATATCAATTAAATATTTATTTAATATATCATTTAATGTTAAACTTGCAATTTTTTTTGAGTCTAATCCAAAGAAACTACTTAAATCAATAAATTTATTATCATTAAACATTAAAAAAGAAAGGTTTAATATTAAATTATCATATAAATTTTTATTATTTAATATTTTAGAAATTGAATTTTCTAAAAATCGAGGAAAAATTCCTCTATTATTTATATTTTGATAACAATCATTTTTTCCAAATATTATTTCTTTATTTTCATTTTTTGAAGTTCCATATGAAATAAATGAAAAATGATTTCCTGATAAAGTTTCTTTTATATTATTTCTTACTATTTCTTCATAAATATATGAATTTTCATTTTGATCTGTAAAAATTTTATCAAATTCAAATATTTCACTTAAATTATTCTTTATTTTTGGGATATTTATTTTTAAAGTATTATTTTCAATTGAATAAAAGTTATTTTTATTATTATTTGAAGATTTAATTTTTAAAAATATTTTTATTTTTTCAGTAATGATTATTCCTTTTGTTTCCATTTTAATTATTTTAATATTTTATATTTATTTATATTTAAAATAAAATTAAAATATATTTTTTAATTAAAATTTTAAAAATGTTAAAAGAGCTTTTTTCTAAAAAATATTATAGGAAAAATAAAAATAAACCTTATTTTGAAAAAAGAAATCCAAAAAAAATAAGTTTAATATCTCCTATTCAATATAAAAAAAATGATAAAATAAAAGATAAAATATTATTTAAAGGAATAAAAAGCAATTTTGAAAAATATAAAAATTTAGGTTTAGAGATTATAATACCTAATAGTCATAAAAGAAATTATTTCAAAAATAATATTATTTATCCATATTTTAATTCTAAAAATTCAACTAAAACTAATTCTTCAAATATATTTTTTACAACTGCAAATACAACTTCAAATAATGAAAGAAATGACAAAATTAATTATTATAGCTTTGATGAAGGAAAAATTTTATATAAAAAAAAAATAAATTTACAAAATGATATTATATCTTTAAAAATTCAAAAGTATAATTTATTAAAAGAAAACAAAGAACTTTTTGAGTATGAAAATAAAATCAAATTATTAAATAATGAAGTAGATAAAATGAATATGATTATTATTAATTATAAAAAAGATTATAATGAATTAAATTCTCAATGTTTAAATTTAAAAAAAAAGATTGAATTAATATATAAAAAAGATAAAGATGAAGAATAATTTAATATAAATAAATTTTATTATTTTTTATTTAAAAAATTAATTAATTTTTTTTCTCAATTAGATTAAATTTCAATTTTAATTTTATTACTTCATTATGTCTTCAGATAATAACTTTAATTTATTTTGTAAATTTCATAATAATAAAATTGCCAAAAGATATTGCTCATTCTGTAATGAATATTTATGTAATGGATGCAGTTTAAATGGAACTCATATTAAGCATATTATAAATTTAATTTCAATTTATGATGAAATTTCAAATTATAAAATATATAAAATTGATAATTATTATTTTAAAGGAAATTTTTATAAAGATGCAATCATATTATTTAATTATATTTTAAATTATGAAACAAATTCAAATTCAAAAGACTTTGATTTATATTATACATTTAGAAAAATTGAAATATTAATAAATGATACAATTGAAAAGTTAATTTCTTTAAAAAAAAAATATAAAGATTTATATGATAATAATTTATCGGATATAAATAATTTAATAAAAGAAAACGAAAAAATAATTTTAAATACACAGAATATTCTTTTAAATAAAATTAATAATAATAAAGAAATTATTATAAAATTAAACGAATTATTTGAAAAAGTAAATACAGAAAAAGATTATGGAAAAATTATGAATTATTATAATGAAAACAAAGATATTATAAATGATTGTTTAGGTAATGAAGAAAACATTGAAGATAAAATAAAAAAATTTCACTTTATTAAACAATTAAAAAATTATAAAGCAAAATTTGATTTTTATGGAGATAATATAATTAAAGAAATAAATCCAACTTTAACAAAATTTAAAAATGATTTGGATTCATTTTATAATTTAATAGATGGAAAAGATGCTAGTTTAAAAAAAGATTTAATTGATATTGTTTTAAAAAATAAATTAAATAGTAATAGTAATACAATAATTAATGAAAATTCAAAAAATCCAAATTCCCTAAATTTATATGAAATTAGTACTTCAAATATTATTTTATATGATATTAATAACAAAAGCTATAATAATATTAATATAGAAAGTACTAATAATAGTATTAATATAACAGATAAAAGTTCAATAGATAGAAATTCAAATATAGAAAATCAATCTTTTGAAAATAGCAATTCAGAAAACCCAAAAAAAGTATTAATGTCAGAATTTTTTACTTCAAACAAAGAAATCTTATTAGAAAAAGATTATAAAACTCAAAAGATAAAAGAATTATATTCTTCCTTTGTTTTAATGTTAAATTCTCCTAATACAAATATAGATATATCAAGAGATTCAATTAAATCTGAATTAAACAATTTATCAAAGTTAGAAATAAATATGACAGAATTAATTTTATTGAAAGAAAATTCATCAAAAGCTATTATTTATAATATATTCACTAATAACATAGAAGAAGTTGAAACAGGATTTAAATTTCCAAATTTTTTTTCTTCAATTATAATTAATCCATATATTTATATTAGTGGAGGAATTGATCAAAAAAAAACTTTTGTTCATTATATTATTAGATTTAGAAGAAGTTCAGAAAAACAATTTATATATAATAAAATGGGAACTTTAAAAACAAAACATTATAATCATTCTTCTATTTATATTCCTTTTTTAAATTCTATTTTTATTATTTCTGGTTCTAAAAATAAAAGTTGTGAATATTTTAATATTACTAATGAAAAAATTGATATGATTCCTTCATTAAATTATTCAAGAGAAAATTGTGGATTGTGTTTAATAAATGAAAAAATATTATATGCTTTTTTAGGTTTTGATAGAAGTATAAGTAAATTTTTAACTTCTTTTGAAAAATTAGATTTAAGCAATTTTAATAATAATGAAAATAATAATAATGATAATGATTTTATATGGGAAGTTTTTAATATTTCTGGTATACCAAATTTGATGAAAAAAACTTTATTTTCTTCTTTTTATTATAAGAATAATGATAAAGATGGAATTTTAATAATTGGTGGTAAAAATCATAATAGAAAAGAATGTAGTGATGTATTATTTTTTGATATTAATGATATGAAAATTGATAAGTTTCAAAATAGTGATTTATACACTCCTTGTTGTTTTAATAATTCTAATTTTATTTCTTTTGATTTTAATACTAATAATTTAGAATTTTTATATAATATTTCAAAAGATTCAAAAGTCTTTTTATTTAATTATAAAAGTGGAAAATTCATAAAAACTAATTAAATAATAAATCAATTTTTTATACTCCAAGAATTATCTTTTTAAATTAAATTTAATGCATATTATAATTTTATTGACTTAAATATATTTTTATTATTAGTAAATCCAAACCAATAAATTTTTTAATTATTATAATTTTAATTACTCTTTATTTTCTATATTAAAAATCTTTCATTCAATAAAAAAATATTATTAATAATTATAATTTCAAATTTATATAATAATTATAAAACAAAAAAATAAAAATGAGTCGTCTTCCACAAAGAAAAGCAAAAAAACAAAATCAACCAGAAATAAATAATGAATCAAATCAAATGCCAATAATATCAAATCAAATCCCAAACGAACCATTAAATCAACCATTAAATAACAATGACATAACAAATAACATAAATAATCAAAATCAAATGCCTTATATGAATGGTATAAATGATTCAAATAATATAAATAATCAACCAATAATAAATGAAGACCCAAATACACTTAGTTATAGAGATAGATTAGAATTAATAAGAAAAATGAAATATAGACATAATGCAGAAGGTGCAGTTAATTTAAAAATTGAAGAAGATGATTTAAAAAATGAAAGTTATGATTTATATGAAAATAGAGATATTAATTTTGAAAAACCAAAAATTAATGAAAATATAAGTAAAGATAATATTGAATATTATATTGAAAGTATTCATCATGATGAATTTTTAAAAATAAAACAATCAACAACAAAAGAAGAAGATAGAGATAAAGATCAAAAGAAAAAAAAAATTCCAATAAAGGCACCAGTAAAAGAAAAATCATATCAACAAAAAATAGAACCTCAAAGGGAAACAAGATTAAAAAAAGGTAAACCTGAAAGAAAAAAACCATTAACATCATATCAAATGAGACAATTAACAGAGAAGAAAATATTTGAAAAATTTGATGATGAATTAACAGAAATAATAACAAAAACAATGTCAAAAGTAACTTTATTATTTTTATTTGCTCAAGGAATTTTAGCGGGAATGGGATTATTACATATTTTAATAATGATGAGTATGGAAAATTGGGAAAATTTTAGAAAAACACATGGAAAAATGGTAATGTTAATGTTTAATATTTTTCATACTTTAAGTTTTGCTTCTTTTGTTGGTAATGGAATAAAATTTATTTCTGCTTATCAAAAATATAATTTAATAAGAAATAAATTTAATAGAGATTCTATTACTGTTTTTACTAGATTAAAAAAAAAAATGTATTTTTCTGCTGTTTTACTTTTTTTTTTCCTTGTTACTTTTGTTTTAGAAGTTTTTTTAGCAAGGAAAGTCCAAAGATTAAATTATATTGGTTGTGTTAATTTTGATGAAGATGAAATTGGTCAATATGATGTTATTGCTAAATATGATGTTTTTAAATATTATAGAAATTTTCATTATATTGTTGATGTTCTTGTTATTCTATTGTTTATTTTAAATATTTTTGATGTTAATGTTGAATCTAATGATGAAAAAATTATTCAACCTAAAGTTGAAGTTACTTATTTTATGGGAGATTTAGATGAAACTTATGATGAAGATGATTTGAAATAAGTTTTATATTTTTAGATTTTTAATTTTCAGTTTTTTTATTATTTTATATTTTTTTTTTTGACATTTTACAATATTTAAAAAAAAAATTAAAAAAAAAATATTCAATTTTTAAAAAAAAATAAAAACTAAAGTTAAATTAATAATAATTAATAATAATAAAATTAAGCAGCTTCAGCTCTTCTATCTTCTTCTTCTGCTGCATTACTTTGAATATTACTAACATAAACAGGATTATCAGGAACATTTTGAAACATTTGACTAACTCCAATATTTTGTACATTACTAGCTTTAATTTCTTCATCGTAAATAATAGCTTTAAACTTTTCTCTATCTTGTTCATTTTCTAAATCAATTTGAGATTTACCAAAATAATGATAAATCATTTTTTGATAATCATTTTCTGAAAATTTTGAATTTTCTAAATGAAAAATTTTTTCTAATTGATTTTTAAAAACTTCTGGTGTGACTACACCATACATTTCTTTTATGTAATCTAATAAATAATTTAATTTTTCTTCATCTGAAAAGTCTTCTCTAAATAAATTTAATTTGTCTAAATATGTATTTGATACATAATCTTGTTTGTTATTCATGAAATTAAATAAATGTTGTTCTTCTTCATTTTCGAAAAGAAGAAATTTACGAATTTTATCTATTGGTTGGTTATTGAATTCTTTTGGAAATTCTTTTAAATCATTTTTATTTTCAAAAATAGGTAATTTTTTATCATTTTTTTCTGTATAAGTTAAATAATTTATGTCATCATATTTACTCATTTTATGTTTTTTTATTTATATTATAAATTTAAAAGATTTTTAATTAATAATAAATTTTTTTAATATTTTTTAATTCAATAGTAAAAATTAATATTTTACCAAATTTGTGATATATATATATATTTATATATATAATTTAATAGTTCATATTTTCATATTTAAGAAATTATTTACTTAAATATATACATATAATTATTATAATAAAACTCAATTTGACTAGTAAAGAAAATAAATATAACAAAATAAATTATATTTATTAAAAAAATTTGAATTAATAAAAACTTTTAAAAGTATTTTCAATAAATTCACCAATATCCTTAATTTTATACATATTATTTAATAAAATTCCTAAATTTAATAATTCACAATCTTTTTCATTTTTTTTATTATAAGGAGTAATAGGAATTCCATTTTTATAAAATAAACCAAAATGAATTGCAGAAGAATCAACAATAATAATATCATTTATATTAACTTGATTAATAATTCTTAAATCTTTAATAAAAATATTTTCTTCATTAATATTAATTTTAAAACATTTATCTCTATATAATTTAATTAAAAAAATATTATCAAAAATATCAAGAGTTTGAATTAAATAATCAGCATAAAATTTTTCACATGAAGTATAAATGCAAATAAAATAATTTTCTTTAATCATATTTATCATTTCATAAAAATGAGGTCTATTTTCAATTCCAATATTTGCATAAATTCCAGAAGGTAATTTTATTCTTATTATTTTTTCATAATCTAAATAATCATTTATTTCTGTATGAAGTAAAACATTATCAAGTTCAAAAAAAACTATTCTTTTTAATCCATTTTTATTTCCTATTTTTTCTGGAAAAGGAAATTCAATTTTATTATTAAAATTGAATATTATATTTTTTATTTTATTTAATATTTCTTTTATTGTTTTTTTTGAATATTTTTTTTTTTGAACATTTGAATATGATTTTATTTTATTATTTTTTAATATTATTGGTTGAATATAATCAGTAAAAGAACAAAGTTTATTTTTATCTTGTTTAATTGGAGTAAATGAATGAATATTATCATCTTTTTCTAAAGCAACTGATTGAAATTTATGTATAAATGAAGGATTGATTTTCATTGTTTTTAAATGTTTTTCAGTTCTTGATTGTTTTGATTGAGGAGTATGTAAATCAGTAGGAGTAAATAAAATTTTTTTTGACTTTTTTATTCCTGAATTTTTTGTTTGAATTGAAGGTGAATTATAATCACTAAAATAAATTTCACCACTGCTTTCAAACATTCTTTTTTTTATTTATTTTTATTCATATCTTATTATTTTTAAATTTTTTTTATTTACTTTTAAATTAATTTAAATAATATCTAAAATTAAAAATTTAATATAAATCATTATTTTAAAATATATTTTTTAATTAATTATTTTGAATATTTATTTTAATATGACTTTAATTTAATATATTAAATTTTATTTATATTTTTATTTTTAATCCTTTGATATTTTGTAAAATTCTCTTTGCTGAATCTTTATTAATAGAATTATCTTCTAAATTTATTTCTTTTATTGTTATATTTCCTTCAAGTGCTTGTGCCAATATTTTTAAACCATCTTCATCAATTTTACATTGTTTCATTTCAATTTTAATTAATTTTTTATTATTTAAAATAAAATCATTTAAAGAAGATATTCCAGAACTTCCAATAGAATTTTTATTTAATTGTAATTCAATAATATTTAATTCTTTAATATAAGATATTATATTTTTAAAAATTATGTCATTCATTTGACAATTATTTAAATATAATACTTTTAATTTTTTCATTGAACCTAAAGTTTCTCCTAATAATTTTGCTTCATTTACATCTTTTATTCTTATATCTGATAAATTTAAAAGAATAATATTTCCTTCTTTCATATATAAATTAAAATCTTTTATTGAAATAGGATTATCACTTAAGCATAAATATATAAAATTAATATCTTTATCATTTTCTTTAATTGCAATTTTATTTTTTGTTAATATTATTTTTTTACTTTTTATTTCTTTAAATAAAGAAAGTTTTGTTAATTTATTATTTGTAAAATCTAATTGTTCATATTGAATATCAGTTTTAAATTTAAAAGAAGAATATGTATTATCATCAAGATTACAATTAATAATTTTAATTTCATTTAAATTATCTAAATTTTCAAATAATAAATTTATAGCAAAAACAAAAGAAGGTAAAATTTTTTTAATATCATTAATATAAATTTTTTTAATATTTTCTTTATAAGAAGTAATTAATTGATAACATTGTTCATTAATATCTCATTTATTTTGTTTATCATAAGCAACTTCTCCAAAAAATTCAATAGAATTAATTTCATCATCATTATATTTAATATAACTTAATAAAAAAAGTGATTTTAAATCATCTAATTTATTTAAATTAATTCTTAAATGACCATTATTTAAAGAATATAAAGAAGAATTATCATATTTTTTTAAAGTAATTAATTCTGGTGAAGTATTAATTAAATTTTGACATTTTTGAATTAATTCTTCAATTTGATTTACAATTTCAGTTCTATAAGTATATATTTTTTTATTTAATTCTAATAATAAATCATCATTTACAAAACCACTTGTATAAAATGGACTTTCTGTACATAATTTATTATAATCTTCACTTTTATTTATACAATTATAATTATATATATCTAATGCTAAATTTTCAAAATTTGCTTTTTTATGAATTCTATGAATAAATTCATCAAGAATATATAAATGTGAAACAAAAATTATTTTTTTGTTGTTTTTATTATAAAATAAAATGTCTTTTTTATTTCCATTTTGCCCTTTACTTTGTGGACAGAGAACAAATATTATATTAGAACATATTAAAAATTGTAAAAATAAAAATTTATTAGGTACAAAATATTTCCAATGTCCATATAATCCAACTCATATTTTTGATAAAAAAGTTTTTCAAATGCATATTGATAGATGTCCTGATAGATTTAAAAAAAATAATACAAAAGAAGAAAATAAAGAAATAGAAAAAAAAAGAAGAAAAAGATGAAAAAGAAGAAGAAAAAGTAAAAGAAAAAGAAAAAGAAGAAGAAGAAGAAAAAGAAGTAAAAAAAGAAGAAGAAAAAAAAGAAGTAGAATATGAAAAGGAAGTAGAATATGAAAAGGAAATATAGTAATTGAAGATGAAGAAGAAGAAAATGGTAATAATTTAAATCAACCAAAAAGACATAATACTTCAATAAATTTAGATAGATATTACAAGAATTATTATTTAAGCCTGAATCAAGAAATTCAATAAGAAAAAAAAGTGAAAATATATCAAATAAGTATAAAGAAATTAAAAGAAGAAGAAGAAAAATTAAATAATGAACTAATAAAAATACATGAAAATATTAATGAAATAAAAGAATTAAATCAAAATTCACAAAAGAATTCATCAAAAAATTTAAATTTTAAAGGAATATTAAAACATAATTTAGAAAAAGAAAATAATGAAAAAGAATATATGAGAAAACATAACTCATCACATAAAGTAACATTATTTTTAAATTCAAATAGAAATAAAAGTGAATAAATAAGTTTTGATGATGATTCAGAAGATAATAATAATGAAGAAGAAGTTCAAATTAATAAAACTAAATTTAAAAGAGGAATAAAAAGAAGTGTTTCTTTTAAACATTTTGTCAAAGTTTTTGTTTTTGATGAAAAGAAAAATAAACATATTCCTAAAAGAAGTGCTTTTGCAAAATCAAGTTTAAAAAAGAAACCTGAAACTGAAAGTGAAGATATTTCTGCTTTTTATATGAAATCTTTATAATTCTTTTAAATAAAATTTTGATTAATAACATGTTTATTTTAATAGTTTTTTTTAAAACAAATATAGTATAAAAATATTTAATTTTTATAATATATTTTTTAATATTGTATAAATTTTATATTCTATTATATTAATAAAAAATGTCTTCAGGATTTTTTTGTCCTTTATTATATGGAATGAAAATTTCTAATTTAGATTCTCATTCTAAAATATGTGTTAATAAAGATATGATTGGAAAATATTTTCTAAGATGTCCTTATAATCCAAATCATATTGTTAAAAGTAAAGTTTATAAAGCTCATATCGAAAATTGTGGAGATAGATTTAAGAAAAAAAGAACCAAATGAAGAAGAAGAAGATGAAGATGTTGAAAATGAAGAAGAAGAAGTTGAAGAAGATGAAAATGAAGAAGAAGAAATTGAAGAAAAAAAAAAATGATAAAAATAAAATAAAAGAAAAAGATGATGATAAATTAATTATAATTAAACCATTAAATTCTTTGGCTACTTATTATAGAGAAGTTATTGAAGAAAGTGAAGAAATTGAAGATAATGATGAAATTTTAAATAATAAAGTAAATGATGATAATGTTGATAAAAAGAATAAAAAGAATAAAAATGATGAAGTTGTAAAAGTAAAACAATTTGAAATTCATACTGAAGAATATGAAGAAGAAGATGAAAACGAAGAAGAAGAAGAAAAAGGAAAAGAAAAAGAGAAAGAAAAGGAAAAAGAAAACAAAG
>JAEEGK010017167.1_pt1 | contig 15815 bp, 9 predicted proteins | sample 8958771 | NCBI WGS metagenome assembly JAEEGK01 (sample SAMN16246547, study PRJNA631951) | gut metagenome | biome: gut microbiome; feature: rumen; material: SC-attached | host: Bos | place: Iran: Karaj | collected 2018-10
ATTTTTTTGCTGAATATATGAATAAATGCAGGGAATTGCTTAATTTTGCAGTTAGAAATCGTTGAATGTCAAAACAAAACCGATAAAAACATGAGAAAAACAATGAAATTGATTGTTGCCGCTGCACTCTTTGTATGTGCTGCGGTGAGCACATCTGCTCAGGTGATGAAACCGTCAGATTTAGAGGCCTACGCTAAGAACCGCTATGGTGAGAAATGGCTTGACGCGGCTGCCAATCTGGCTCCTCAGATTCCGTTCGACAAGAACCAGTCCATCACCTATCAGGAGATAATCGAGGCTCCTGGCAAGACAAAGTCACAACTCTATATCGCTGTGAACTACTGGGTGACAGCCACCTTCAAGGACAAGCAGGCCATCACGCTCAACGACAAGGACGCAGGATGTATCATCATCTCATCAACCATGAAAAACATCGTGGAGCATACCGGTACCCTCAATTCTTACTCCGTGAGCATCACTCCGGTGATCCGTATTGACATCAAGGATGGCAAGGTGAGGGTGACTTATACGGTTCAGAACTACGATATTCTTGCTGACCGTACGGGCGGTTGGCTTGGTCCGACCGATAGAAAAAACCGCACTTATGGTGATTCAAAGCGTAAGGAAGAAGACAAAACCAATGAGAACCTCTACGATGAGCAATGGGAAATCCAGAAACATTATCCGTTTGTGGATAAAGACCCACAGAAGCGCACCTGCGCCAAGGCACTCGTCATGACTCATGCTTACTCCAACGCCGTACTTGACAAAATCAACGAGGCCATAAAAAACGGCATGGTCGGCAATGACGACGACGACTGGTAACTTGAGAAATTTCATGTATGTCCCCCCAAAAACACCCTGGGCAGCTGACGGCTGCCTGGGGATTTTTTTATATTACAATGGATTAGCATGTGTAAAATGAGAATAGCAAAGGATATGAAATAACATGTTTTATTGATAAAAAATAAGAAAAAAGGGCTGTTCCATTTAAAAAAGCGTGTTAAAAGCGTGTTCTTTCGGATAGAATGGTTATATTTGCCATAGTCTAAAAACAAGTAATTATGAAAACAACCGATAAAAAGTGGAATATCCGCAGATTGTGGATTCTGGCCATGTTTTTCTTTGTGGCATTTTTCAGTTTGAGTGCACAGATTCCATACGCCATCTGGTGCTCTGGTAACCACACGTTGTATTTCACGTTTACTAGCAAGGAATATAAGTCAGGTGGCACGTTCGACGGTCAATATATCACGAACGTCTGGAAAGGAAATGCTGTGGTGGAGTCCGGGATTCAGCCACAATGGAATGCCACAGTCAGGAGCTCTCTGCAGTATGTGGAGTTTGACTCCCTTTTCCGGAAGGCTTTGCCGGAAAGTACGAGTGAGTGGTTCTACCGATGCAAGAAGCTGAAATCAATAAGAGGGCTGGAATACCTTCACACGTCGGAGGTGACGGACATGGGTGAGATGTTCCGTGAGTGTGAGTTGCTTACAAATCTGGATTTGACACGGTTCAATACCGAGAATGTGACCGATATGAACAGTATGTTCAGAGGCTGTGCGAATCTGAAACAATTGAATGTGAGCTGGTTCAATACATGGCAGGTGGAGGATATGTCGCACATGTTTGAGGGCTGCTCATCGCTGACGGACATCACTTTCTTCACGTTGCTCAACCATACGTTCCTAACAGGCTATGTGTCGGACATGAGCTATATGTTTTATGGCTGTTCATCGCTTAAGGAACTTGATATCAGCGAGCTCCAGACGGGTCTCGTGGAAAATATGAGCTATATGTTTTGCGGATGTTCCGGTCTGAAGTCGCTTGACCTGCGCAATTTCAAGACCGGCAAGGTGCGGAACATGACCAGCATGTTCAACGGCTGCTCCTCCCTTGAGATCATCAAATGTAACGACACGTGGAGCGCTGACCAGTCGCTGGCGATGTTTCTCGACTGTGTGAAGCTGCACGGCGGTATCCCCTACGACTCCAACAAACTGACCGTTGAGTATGCACGGCCGGAAAACGGCTATTTTTACTATTACAAAGCCTATCCGGTCTATATCAACGGCACACAGATTGACAACACCAACAGCTATGACCTCACGAAAATTGAGGGCGTGGCCCTGATGGACCAGACCACGGGCAAGGCGGTTTATGACGTTGATAACAAGACGCTGAAACTCCGCGATGTGCGTATCACTGCTGATGCTGAGTGTGCCCTTCGAAACGAGGGGGTTGACGGTATGATGGTTGAGATATCAGGTACTGTGTTTATTGATGGTGAGCCCACGACCGGCATAAAGCTTGAGCAGAACACCACGCTGACCGTTGGAAGCCAGAAACAAGCGATTCTTGACGTGAACGCCAAGGGGGTTGGACTGGAAGTATGGACCACCACCATAGTTGAAGGAGGTCTGAGAGCTCATTTCCGGGGAGGTGCTGCCGGAATTTTTGGGGGATTTGCCCCTCCCGACTGGAACAGTCTTCATGGCTCCCTGATTGTTCGTGGCGCAACAACCGTGGTGACTGCCTATGGCAAGGTTTTGTATTCCATAGGACTGTTGCCTGAACTGATCCTTGAGGACGGTCTGGCTGTGGTCAGTCCGGCGGGAGCACATTATCAGCAGTCCGGCGGAACCACGGGCGTGGTGATCAGCGATGGTACAGACTTCGTGAAGGATAAAGCGGTCACCATCGAGCATCCCGAAGCACCGGTTTACGACATAAGTATTTTGGGCAAGCAGGTAAGTCACAGCAACAGCGAGGACCTGACTGTGATAGACGGAGTGAGTGTTGAGGACTCGGGTTATGCAAAATATGACCCCGCTTCCAACACACTGATGCTCAAGAACTGTTTCATACAAGGACGGACAGACGAACTCGTGTCGTGCCGAAACCATGGATTGAAAATCAGCCTGGAGGGGAAGAACTACATATCTGGTACAGACCAGGCAGAGCATGACGGTCTTTGCATCCATGACCGTACCATAATGACGGGTGATGGTGAACTGCTGTGCCGTGGCGGTAATCTACGTGCTGCCATTTATATCACAGACACGCTGATTGTTGAAAGCGGTACGATAGGAGGCTGGGGAGACTATGGAATCCTGGGACAGAAGGCAGGAGTGGCTTATACTCAGAGGGGCGGAATACTGTCAGTACAATCAGGCGACGGAAAAGTGAGGGCACATGGTACCGAGAGCTGTATCCACCATCTGATAAACATCTTATATGGTGCTGACACTCGGATAATAACTCCGGAGGATGCTTCATACAACTATTATGACGTGGTGGAATACGGCAATGCCGTTGTGAAGGGCCAGGAGGTAGTGATAGCGACCCCGACCATCAATTATGGCATCAAGATAGCCGGCTTTGAGCTGACTAACAAAAACATTGGCGAGATTACGAAGCTGGTGGCAAGTCTTGACACTGAGGCCTGGCAGCGCTATAAGAATGGTACGATGCAGATTCGCTATAATCCTGACGATCAATTCCTCACGTTGAGGAATGTCATAATCAAGACCGATGAGCCTTATGGATATGGCATTTATATTACCCTTGACGGCCTGACAGTCAACTTGGTGGGCGACAATATTGTTGAGTCAAAGTATTGGGACGGCATGTGCAGCGATGGAAGCCTCACGCTGACGGGCGGTGGCAGTTTGTCGGTGAAAGGTGAGAAAGGTCTTGATTTTTTGGGATATGATAAGCATTCTCTGATTATCTCTGACGGTGTGAAAGTCTGTTTTGACGGAGTTACCTTCGGCGTATGCGGGAGCGGTTTGGCAGGTCAAGACGGTATTACCTACTATACTGACGTGAAGGTCCGTGGCAAAAACACGGTTGTGAGGGCACGTGGCCAGTACGGCAGCTTCTATCATTTCAACACTTTAACCCTGTCCGACGGTCTGTCCATCTGCCAGCCTGAGGGTGCCGTCTTTGAGTACAATTCCGTCTGTGCCGGCGGTTATCCGGTCAGCAACGAGTTCGTTGAGATCAGTGCCGGCGGCGGCACAAAGAAAGGTGATGTGAACCGCGACGGCAAAGTGGATATCTCCGATGTGGTGGCGGTCATCAACACGATGGCGGGCGACAACAAATTTAAGGCAACATCCGACGTGAACGGCGACAACGCTACGAACATCTCAGATGTGGTGGCGATTATCAATATCATGGCAGGCGGTGGAAATTAGTTTTTAGTTCTTGGTCTGTGGTTTTACCTAATTTGGATGGCATTCCGACGGATTTTCATAAAAATAGATAAAAAATTTGCAATGTATCAGTAAAATCTGTAAATTTGCAGACAAAGAGAAATCAAAAACTTGTTTATTTATGAAAAAATCATTCAGTATCTTAGCAGTTATGCTGCTTGTGGCAGCCGCAGCCCATGCTCAGTTGCCCGTTAAGTTTGGAGTTAAAGGTGGTTTGAACATCACAAAGGTGAAATTCGACAAGGATGTCGCCAAGGCAGATAACCGTACCGGTTTCTTTATCGGTCCGATGGCTGAGTTTACGATTCCTATTGTGGGAATCGGTGCCGACATCGCTGTGCTCTATGACCAGAAGAATATTGAGGTGAACGACACAAAGGAAAAGTTACAGTTTATTGATGTTCCCATCAACTTGAAATATACATTGGGTCTTGGCGACTTGGCTGGAATTTATTTTGCCACTGGTCCTCAGTTCTCTTTTAATGTCGGAGACAAAAAACTTTTTGATGCTGAAACCTATAAGATGAAGTCATCCAACTTCAGCTGGAATGTGGGTGCTGGTGTAAAGCTGATAAACCATATACAGGTGGGTTATAATTACAACATCGGTCTTGGCAAAACTGCTGAGGTGAACAGTCCTCTGGATCCTGTGAAGAAAATCAAGATGAAGAACAATGCCCATCAGATTTCTGTGGCTTATATCTTCTGATAATTAGCGTATGACCGAAGTATAAAAAAGCCTGACCATCCGTCAGGCTTTTTTAGGCCAAGTGTGTTTGTTTTTTCGTTCGCAGAACAAATTTCTCGCCTTCTCGTCTTCTTGCCTTCAAATAATTTAATAACCCAATAGTTAAATAAATCGTAAATCGTAAATTGTTAAATCGTAAATAATTTTGTCTTCTCGTCTTCTTGTCTTCGTGAGAATCTTAAGTCGTAAATCATAAAATCGTAAATCTTCCCGTGTTTGCAGACATCTGTTTACCAGTCCCTTTTGAGTCGTTCACCTATCTGGTGCCTCCAGCCTTGGAGTCTCAGGTGGGGGTAGGGGTGCGTGTGGTCGTGCCTTTTGGTAAGTCAAAGAAATATGTGGGGCTGGTGCTTGCCGTGCATGGGAATGAGCCGCAGGGCGTGACGGTGAAGGAAATTGAGACTGTGCTCGACACTGCACCTATCGTCACAACCCTTCAACTTGACTTCTGGCGCTGGATTGCACATTATTACATGTGTCCGCTGGGCGATGTGTTCAAGGCTGCCTTTCCTGCGGGGATGAAGAAGGACGAGGGTGAGAAAAAACGCCGCCGTAAGAACATTGTTGAGCAGTTTGATGGCACGGGGTGTCCTGGTGTTCAGAATCAGCTGAATGAGTGGCAGCAGACTGCCTTCCGGCAGATTCAGGACAGCTGGCAGACACACGACATCACGTTGCTCCACGGTGTGACATCAAGCGGAAAGACAGAGGTGTATATCCATCTGATTCAGCAGTATATCGACAAGGGCAAGCAGGTGCTCTATCTGTTGCCTGAAATCGCGCTGACTACCCAGATAACCAATCGCCTGCGTGCTGTTTTCGGAGAGAAACTCGGGGTGTATCACTCGAAATTCGTGGATGCCGACCGCGTGGCGGTGTATCTCAAGCAGCTGAGCGGCAGTCCCTATCAGCTGATTCTTGGAGTGCGGTCATCTGTGTTCCTGCCGTTCCGTGACCTTGGGCTGGTGATTGTCGATGAGGAGCATGAGACTTCGTTCAAACAGCAGGATCCGGCACCCCGCTACCATGCGCGTGCAGCTGCCGTCATGCTCGCCCGTCAGTATGGCGCGAAGACCTTGCTCGGCACCGCCACGCCGAGCATCGAGACATTCAAGTTGGCTCAGGACGGCCGATACGGTTATGTGCGTATGGACCGCCGTTTCAGCGACATGCAGATGCCTGATATCGAAGTAGTGGACATCAAGCGTCTGAAATTCCAGAAGCGTATGAAAGGGAGTTTCTCCCAGACTTTGCTTGATGCCATTGATGAGACGCTGAAAACTGGTGGTCAGGTGATTCTTTTTCAGAACCGGCGCGGCTTTTCCAGTTTTATCGAGTGCAAGAACTGTGGGTGGGTGCCGCGCTGCGAGCACTGCGACGTGAGCCTCACTTTCCATAAAAAGACCAATGCGCTCACCTGTCATTATTGCGGGAGCACCTATATGCTGCCGGCACGTTGTCCCAACTGCGAGGAAGCATCGTTCATGAATGTGGGGCTGGGAACAGAGCGCATAGAGGAACAGATACGGACTTTCTTCCCCGAGGCACGTGTGACACGTATGGATCTCGACACCACACGCACACAGAATTCCTATAGTCAGATTATCGATGCGTTCTCACGGCATGAGAGCGATATCCTTATTGGCACGCAGATGGTGTCGAAAGGACTGGATTTCGATAATGTGCATGTGGTGGGTATTCTCGATGCCGACATGATGCTCAACCTCCCCGATTTCCGCAGTTTTGAGCGGACGTTCCATATCCTGGCGCAGGTGGCGGGCCGTTCGGGCCGCAAAGGGCGTAAGGGCAGGGTGATCCTGCAGACACGCTCTGCCGACAGTGAGATTATCCGGGATGTAGTTGACAACAACTATGAGGAGATGTACCGCACACAAATAGCGGAACGTGAGCTGTTCCGCTATCCGCCGTTCACACGGCTCATTTATGTGTATCTGCTTCACCGCGATTTCCACACCGTGGAGCATCTCGCAAATCAGACTGCTGACTTGTTAAGAAAATCGCTTGGATTGCGTGTGCTTGGTCCCGACTGTCCGCCGGTGGGGCGTGTGCAGTCGATGCATATCCGTAAAATCATCCTGAAGATGCAGACTTCCGACAACGTGGCACGCACACGCCAGCTGCTTCAGTCCATCGTAGGGCAGGTGCAGGCGCAGCCTATAGCCAATTCCCTCCGGGTTTATTTTGATGTGGATCCGGTGTAGGATAAATCAGAAGTTGATACCGATGTTCATGAAGAAATGGCGGTTGTAGGCATCGTCGTCAGAGGGGAAGTCACCGATGTTGGTGATGCCCCACTGGTAGCCAAGCTCAGCATAGAGCATGTTCCACTCGATTCCGCAGCCCAGCTTTATGCCCACGTCGAATCGGTTGAACTTGTCGTCGCCGAAGGAGTCGTATTTTCTGACTCCGCCCGGGAATTTCTCCTTTGTCTGTCCGGCTACACCGAAACCGAAAGTTGGTCCCACGTAGGGGAGGACTGCAAATTGGTCAGCCACTTCGACTCCGTATTTCATCAGCAACGGCATTTCTATGTATGAGAGATTGTACTTATACGTTGAATCATCGTGTCCCAGACTCATCTTTCCGCCTTTTTCGGTGTAATAAATGCCGCTTTCCAAGAACATCGGGATATAGGGCGAGCACCGCAGTCCGAACACGGCTCCGAGGTTGAGTCCTGTCTTCGCATCGGTGTCGAGGTCGCCTGCGATATGTGAGGATGTGAATCCCATGCGCAGTCCATAGTACACGCTTCTGTTGTCGAGCCGGAATCCTCCGCTCATCATCTGTGCTGATGCGCCTACTGTGATCATCATGGCGCAAAGGGCAGTTAAAATCTTCTTCATCATAGTTGTCTGTTTAGATTAATAATACAGGTTTTTGATATAATTCTATTTTTAAATGCAAATTAAACGTATTTTTTCCAACATTCCAAACTAATAAGCATTTATTTCACGTTTTTTTTACACGAATCACACGAATCTGTCAACTAATTACACTGATTTGCTTCACTAATTACACATATTTTCAGCAATCACTGAAAAGCGGTTTTTGTCACCTTTTTGCCCTTCGTGTTTTATAACCATTGAAGCCCGCTTCACAGCGGGCTTCAATGTCATGAAAAAAATACTAACTAATTATTCTAATATGGAAAGTTTGCTAAAGTCGAATGCAGAAATCAAACTTGTTTGTTTATGCTGAGACGCCTCAAACTTGGAGCTTGTCTCAAAGTTTCAATTTTGCTTTATTGTTTTATTCTTGTGAGGGAACGTCTTTCCGTTCTTTCACGATGCAAAGTTACGCATTATCTGACAACAACAAATGGGAAAAAACACTAAATGAATGTAGGTTTTTTCCTAAACTATAGGGGGGATTTCCCCTCATATTTTCCGAAAACATCAGAAAGGAGTTGTTTTTCTTTGTAATTTTGCTGCCGAATAGACGAATGTTCCGGATTATCCGAATTATCCGAATATTCCGGAAATTCCAGACAACCCCAAACACTATGAAAAACACAGACTTACTGAGCCGGGCGGAGAATGCCTGGCTGGGACTGGAAGACTTCCGCCAGACCCGCAGGAGAAACATCAACTATATCTATGGCGACCAGTGGGGCGACCTCGTGGTGGACGACGACGGGAAAGTGATGACAGAGCGTGAGCGTATCACCCGTCATGGAGGCACCGTACCGCTGCAGAACAATCACCTCATCAAAATCGTACATGCCCTGACGGGTCTGATAGCCAAACGGAGCACGATGCCTGTGTGTTTCGCCCGTGATGCCGATGCCGACGAGAAAAGCCGGATGATGACCAATGCGCTGCAGACCAACTGGGAGGTGAACAGCATGAGGGAGCTGCTGGTGGGGCAGATGGAGGAACTGATGCAGGGCGGTATCAGCGTCGTGTGTGAGGAGTGGGGAAGCAACAAAGGTGAGGATGATGCCTATACCTTTGCTGTCAATCCCGATTATTTCTTCTTCGAGAGCAAGATGAACGACCCTCGGCTGTGGGACATTGCGCTGATAGGCGAAATCCGCGACTACACCTATCCTGAGCTTCGTTCGGTGCTCGGCAGCAAAACCACTTTGAACCTCAAGGAGATTTATGCGCCGCTGGTGAATCCGAAGCTGCCTGGGTTTACAGCCCGGCAGACCATGAGCCAGCATGATCAGATGGACTTCTGGCTACCTGCCGACGACCGGCTGCTCCGCACCTATCATGTGTGGACCAGGCAGCGGCGGATCCGCTACCGTTGCATTGACCGCCGCGACCCGCTTCAGCCCGTATTCCTGATTGAGGAGAGTGATTTGCCGGCGGTCGAAGTATTGAACCGTGGACGGAAAGACAACCCCATCATCGTGGAGCCCACCTCCGACGACGTGTGGCATTTCTCGCTGCTTGCTCCCGACGGCACAGTGCTTCAGGACTATGACTCACCCTACGGGCACAAAGACCACCCCTACGTGATGACCGCCTACCATTTCGTGAACGGCAAAATCTATCCTTTTATGAGCTCCGTCATCGACCAGCAGCGGTATGTGAACCGCCTTATCACGCTCAATGATATGTATATCAACTCGTCAATCAAAGGACTGAAGATGATACCCAAGCGTTCCATCCCCCGCAACATGACCATCGACGAGTTCGCACGGCAGGCGGTGGAGGTGGGCGGCTGGATTGTGTATGAGCCCGACCCCACAGGTGCCAAACCGGAGATAATCACGCAGAACGCGCTCAACCTCGGCGTGTCGGAGATGTTGCAGCTGCAGTTGTCGAGCATCAACGAAATCACCAGCGTCAACTCATCGCTGCAGGGAGTGCCGCCGTCGGGCAACACCGGCTATGCGCGCTATGCCATGGAAATGGAGAACTCCTCAACCAGTGTTGCCGCGCTCACAGGCAAGTTCACCGAGTTTGAGCGTAATATTGCGAGGAAGAAGATGAAGGTGATACACCAGTATTATCAGAAGCCGAGGTGAGTGGCACCGGCGCGAGAGCAGGACTACGGACACTACCTTACCTATGAGCCGCGCCTCGTTGGGGACATCGATTTCAAGGTGAGCATCCAGGATGCAGGCGATTCCCCCGTGGCGCGCATGATGACCAACGACCTGGTGATGCAGATGTGGCAGCAGCAGGCAATCACCACCGATCAGATGCTTCAGAACCTCTATCTGCCTGGAATCAGCGGTCTCAGAACAGACAACCTTGGAAAATAGCCCTCCTATAGTCTCCTATAAAATCTTATAACCTCCTATAACTTCCTATTAAAAACCTATAAAAAATGAAAATCAAAGAAATATTGGAAGAAAACGAGCTTCGGCGTAAACGCCTGTTTGCCGATGTGGATCAAATCACGGGGAAAGGGATTGATGGCGGCAGAAAGCTGGTGGTGATTCCCGACCATGACATCCCGGATCAGTGGCTGACCGATGAGGTGATAAACCTTCCTGATTATCAGGCTGTAATCGGGGCAGGCAGCATCGGATCCCTGCTGAGGCAGAGAGGTAAAGACACATCCGATGAACGTCAGAATTTCTCCATGGAACTGATTCGCCAGCGCATGGCACACGATCCCTATTTCGCTTTCGCCAAGGCGTTTCATATCAAGAATAAAATTACGGGCAAGCTCGTGCCGTTCAAGCTCAATTACGCTCAGCGGCTGCTGCTCACCGAGTTTGAGACGATGCGTACGGCAGGGAAGCCTATCCGGCTCATCCTGCTGAAGGCACGTCAGTGGGGCGGATCCACGCTCATACAGCTTTATATGGCATGGATTCAGCTGTTTGTGAAAGACGGCTGGAACTCGCTGATTGTGGCGCAGACAAAAGACACGGCACGACGTATCAAGGCGATGTACACGAAGGTGCTGACGCATTTTCCTGAGGAGGTGTTCTGCAAAGGCAATTTGAAATTCTCACCATACGAGCGGTCGGCTGCCGACTCCGTCATCACCGACGGCCACGGGAAGCCCATGCGCTCGAATGTCATCACCGTCAGCTCCTACGAGAACTACGAGAGCACCCGTGGCTGTGACATCGCCATGGCACATTTCTCCGAGGTGGCTTACTGGAGGCTTACCCCTCAGAAAAGCGCGTCGGCGCTGATACGTGCTGTCACCAGCGGTATCGCTGAGGGTGTGGCATGCACGATGGAGGTGATGGAATCGACTGCCAACGGCAAGAGCGGCTATTTCTACGACGAGTATCAGGAGGCGAAAGAGGGGCATTCAGCACGGAAAGCGCTTTTTATTCCTTTTTTCTATATTGAGCACGACTCGCTGCCCTTTATAGATAATGAAGAACGGAAGGCGTTTGCGGAGCAACTGTTGATTCACAGCCGGGATAAAGTCACAACCGAGAAGACAGCCGAGCCAGGTGATTATCTCTGGAAGCTGTGGTTGAAAGGAGCCACGCTGGAGCATATCAAGTGGTATGTGGAGCGCCGTAAGTCCTTTCATTCCCATGCGCAGATAGCGAGTGAGGCTCCAAGCGACGACATTGAGTGTTTCACTTTCAGCGGACATCTCATCATCGACCCTGAGAAAGTGGATGAGATTGAGAAGAAAGAGAAGCGGCTGCCTGTGTTTCGTGGTGAGGTGACGATAGAAAACAATGAGCTGACGCGCAAAGTAGCTGACGAGAACGGTCCGCTGAAAGTGTGGGAATATCCTCAGACAGGCGATTTCGACAACCGCTATCTGATTACGGTGGATGTGGGCGGACGCAATGAGCGTGCCGACTACTCAGTCATCACCGTTATCGACCGCTGTCATGCCAATGTGCCGGAAGATGAGTTGTTCAACCGGGATGAGGGGAACGAAGAAGGTCTTTGGGTGGTGGCTCGCTGGCGGGGACATTGCCGTTTCGACCTGCTGGCACGCAAGGCAGCTGACATCGGTTGGTGGTATGATGAGGCACTGCTTGTGTTTGAGAGCAACACGTTCGAACAGAAGAAAGGTCTCTCGGCTGATTTTACAGAAAATGCCGACCATGCTGTGAGTGTGCTTGATGAGCTGAAGCAAATCTACAAAAACATCTATATGCGTCCACTTACCGATTCTGAAGATGTCCGTCAGGGAACAGTCAGGAAAGTGGGATTCCATACCAACCGCCGTACCAAACAGCAGATGGTCGATCAGTTCACCAAGTGGTTTGAGGACGGGCTGTTCCATGACCCCGATGAGGCTTTCTATAAGGAGATTTCCATCTATGAGGAGCGCACCGACGGCAGCTATGGCAATATCCCGGGCGACGGCAACCACGACGATATCGTCATGACCGACATGATTGCCAATCTCGTTCACCAGAAGCAGCCGCGGTCTCTGCCTGCGGAGAGGCGGAATAAATACAGGCCAGCAGCGAACAGAACCGTGAATGAGAGTTGTTTTTAGTTTATAGTTTATAGTTTATAGTTTATAGTTTGTAGTTTATAGTTTGTAGTTTATAGTTTGTAGTTTTTAGTTTGTAGTTTATAGTTTATAGTTTTTAGTGAGTTAGTTGTTGCGGGTGTTGTCATTGTGCAGTTCAGAAAGGTGGGTGCTGCCTGACGTAAGAAAACGTCAGCTCCTATTAGTCCTGCAATCTGAGAAGTTTTGGTGAAAGGCTTAATGGTAAAATTAAAAAATTGACTAAATAAATCGTAAATCGTCAATAATTAAATCGTAAATAGAAATAATGAAGTTGAATAAAGGAATACGCCGTTCTCCCTCGCTGGCGACTGACGGGGAGCTCGACTACATGATGAACCTGATGGTTTGTGACGGCGATGTGCGTAACATCCCGGCGACTGATCCACTTGGCATCACAATCGCCGAGGGTGATGTTTTGCTCTGTATCCATACAGTTGAGACGGAGAAGCATTATGTGGTTCGGACAGCCGACGGGAAGTCGCTGGCTTTCTATCATGCAGACGGATCTGCCCGCACACTCATCACCACACTCGCCGAAGGACGTATAGACAAGGTTGTGGTGATGGGCAACACGCTCATCATCAGAATCTGGGGACATTCCGATAATTCTGAATACTCTGATTCTTCTGAAAACTCTGATTTTTCTGAAAACTCCGATTACTCTTATACCGCATACGCTATCTGGCGCGACGGCTGTTATGTCTTTCTTGGGTCACAGTTTCCGCAAATCGACATGCAGTTCCGCCTGCGGAATATCTATGTGCAGACCTTTCATCCTGGTGAGGAGACGGGCATTATCGTGGAGCGGTCGGAGCAGACGGAGACCACCGAGTTCGCTGAGGTGGTGGCTCCTACGCCAGTCACCACACCGGAGTTTTCCCAGGAGACTTTATTCACCATTACCCCTGACCAGTCGCTTGAGCCTTCCACCACTTACAAAATCGTGACGACCAGGCTGACGGGCAGGCAGGCCACTCCTTTCTCTGTCTATCTCTGCTACACAGACCTCTCTCGCGACTTCGCAGCCTTCTCGACGGCGGCGAACGACCTCCATCCCTACGCTGTGTTCACCACCGACGCATTGAAGACAGTCAGCCATATTGAGCTGTGTCTATGGGCGAACGGCAAGCAGACCAAATCGCTGTCGGTCACGCTTTTGAAAGGAACTGCCACGGAGACCGGACATGTCTTTGCCGACACGCCGGAGAACTTCACCGCCCTCACCGGTATGGTGAACAAGTTCATAGCCAAATACGCCACAGAGGAGAATAAGTTCATTGCTCCTTTCTTCGTGCGTTATGCACTGAAACTCTACGACGGCACCTACGTCTGTCCGTCGCCGCCTTGTCTGATGATTCCCAACCGCGGGATCACGCCGTTGGTGTGGACACTCGGTGGCACGGATGGCCGTGCCTGGGACACATACGTCTCTGCTGTGGTGTCTCAGCTGAAATACCGTCTGACCGTGAAAGAAGGAACGGAGACGTGGCGCGACCTTGTCATGGGTGTGGCAGTGGCGGTGTCGTCACCGGTATGGACTTATAACCAGGGTGCTGAATGGAAAGCGGGCGAGAACCTCGTGCGGCTGCGTCGCATCGACGCCGCTGACGAGCAGCGGGCTGACGACACGTGGAGTTACGGCTATTTCGACAACGGCGACGGCACATGCAGCGCCACCTATCTGTTTAACCGCAATAACAGCAACAGCACGACTGCTGATAACCTGTTCACGCTCACACTCCCTGCATTTACAGCCCGGCAGGTGGCGGATGATCTGGCATCACGGTCCACATTCTATATAGTGCGGGAAATACGGTTGGACGAGTTGCCGGAAGTGGGTGAATGGACCGATGTCGAGATGGAGGATCACACGCTCACTGCATTGGAGACACGTAGGAGGCTCGACGACAACCCGCTGTCGCTGTCATTGCGTGGCGGTGGCTGTATGCAGGTGTATAATCAGCGGCTGGTCCTTGCCGACATCTGGTTGCGGCAGTTCTGTGGTCACTGTCCGGCATTGATGCAGGGTAAAGCGGGGACTGTGGTTAACAGGTCTGACGGGCGGACTACGCTGAGGCTCACGAAGGCGATTGTCAGCTATGTGGAGGAGGGTGTGGGGCATAAGCTATGCGTTGCCGACCGACCGCAGACAGCGAACGAGTCACCGCTTTTCTGGTTTTATTATCCTTCGGTCAACGCACAGAGCGTGGTCATCTGGCAGAACGACCAGACAAACCGTTGGCGTCGTGCCGATCTCCGTCTCACTCCCCACAAGCTGCTCAGCGGTGCCTGCTGGTTTGACAATTTCAACGAGCCGGAATGGACGGACTGGATGCCTTATCTTGCCCTTGACGAGGCATGGCGTGCAGAAGTGGACATGGCGGATCACGGGGCGGTTCTGCGTCAAGGCAATAAAATCCAGCAGAGCGGTGTGAACAATCCCTTTGCTTTCCTGCCGGATCTGACGAACAGGGTGGGGCAGACGCAGGTGGTGACACTTGCGGGTGCCACGCAGGCACTCAGCGAAGGACAGTTCGGTGAGTATCCCCTTTATGTTTTCTGCCGCGACGGCATCTGGGCGATGCAGGTGGGAACCGACGGGTCATTTGTCGCTATCCGTCCGCTCGCACGCGACCGCTGCCTGTCGGCAGACAGCGTGGCACAGACCGACGGGGCGGTGGTGTTTGCCACGGCGCAGGGACTGAAACGGCTTTGTGGTTCGGTCATACACAGACTCTCAGCCCCGCTCGACGGATGGGCTGCCGATGTGGAGCTGCTCAGCGGGCTTGATGAGGATTTCAATCCGCTGGTGGCTGATGTGGTGAAGGATTTTAACCGTGAGCTGGATCACAGTGCTTTGGCGTTTGACTATCCGAACAACTTGCTGCACGTGTATGTGGGTGCTGACGCTTATCATTATGTATTGTCGCTGACTTCGGGCGAATGGTCGCTTTCTGGTGATGTGTGCCGTCCGCTTGCCGTGGTCAACGACTATCCCGACACGGTCGTTCAAGATGGTCAGGTTCTGCGTAGATTCTCTAATGTGTGTTCTGAGCAGCGGCGCAAAGGAATTCTGCTCACTCGTCCTATCGACATGGGCAGTCCTACGGCTCTCAAACGTATGAAAGACATGAGGATTCTGTGGCGGCAGCTCAGCGGGGACTCATCTGTCCGCGCTGCCGTCTTCGCTTCCAATAACCGGCGTGTATGGTGGCGTATGCGCTCGCTCAACAGCCACTCTTACCGCTGGTTCCGCATCGCTCTGATTACCGACATCAACGATTTTGAGAGGGTAGAGGGAGTGGTGGTTTGATGGGAGCTATGGGAGTTGATGTGAGTTATGGGAGTTGATGTGAGTTATGGGAGTTGATGGGAGCTATGGGAGTTGATGGGAGCTATGGGAGTTGATGGGAATG
>JAEEGK010017168.1_pt1 | contig 15814 bp, 15 predicted proteins | sample 8958771 | NCBI WGS metagenome assembly JAEEGK01 (sample SAMN16246547, study PRJNA631951) | gut metagenome | biome: gut microbiome; feature: rumen; material: SC-attached | host: Bos | place: Iran: Karaj | collected 2018-10
AACGATCATCAGTACGACGAGGCTCTCACCCTCTGCGAGAATCTGTCGCCACTCTTCAGTAATGACATGCGCCATCTTATCTACAAACGTATGGGCGATTTCCGAAACGCCTACTACACGCAACAGAGATACTGGGAGATGCGAGACTCCATTAATAACAAGCGCAACAACCACTTGCTTATGGAGATGACTGCTGCTATGGACCTGGGGCGAGTGGAACTTGAAGCCAGAGAACTGAAACTACACAACCAGCAGATGCGACTCGATATGGCGGCTGAAGAGCTGGCACACAAACAGCTGGAAGAAGAGGCCTTGATGCTCACGCTCAAAAACCGCGAAACAGAGCTGGCCAACATCAGCATACAATTGGAAAACGACAGCCTTGAAACCCACAATAAGAACCTGAAACTTAGCGAATACCAGTCGAAGATACAGGCTCAAGAACAAAAGGAACATGCCCAACATATCCTGATGATTGCGGCAGGAGCTATCGGACTGCTTGTTATCGGCTTCCTCAGCTTCTACCTCTATAGGCGCCAACTGGCTGCACGCCGACTGAAACATGCCTACCACAAGCTGGCGGTTGCCTACGACCAACTTGAGGAGACCACCACCGCCAAGGAGCGCATTGAGAGTGAGTTGCGCATTGCTCGCGACATTCAGATGTCGATGGTGCCACAGGCATTCCCTGAGCGTAGCGACCTTGACCTCTATGGACTGATGGCTCCAGCCAAGGAAGTGGGCGGCGACCTCTACAGCTTCGAAATTATCGACAACCAGCTCTACTTCTGCCTTGGCGACGTCAGCGGCAAGGGCGTTCCTGCCTCACTATTCATGGCACAAACCATCCGTCTCTTCCGTGCTATGGCCAAGCAGCGACGTAAACCCTGCGATATTGCCAACCGCCTGAACAATGAACTATCGGAAAACAACGACAACGGTATGTTCGTCACCATGTTTATTGGCGAAGCCGACCTCACAACCGGCCATCTGTACTACTGCAACGCCGGACATAATCCGCCACTACTCGATGACGAGTTCATCAACGTAGAATCGAATGCCCCCCTCGGTCTGTGGCCTGAGCTCGACTATGTAGGTGAAGAGTTAGACAACATCAGTGGCAAAATGCTTTTTATCTATACCGACGGACTGAATGAGGCAGAAAACCTGGCACAGGAGCAGTATGGCAACGACCAGCTGCAACAGATGTTGCAACAAATGAAATCCTATACTGCCAAGCAGATTATCGATGCTTTCAGTCAATCGGTAGAGTCGCATCGAAATGGCGCCGAACCTAGCGACGACCTGACCATGCTTGCTATCAAGTTAGGTGGCGTGAACTGATTTTGTGCAACTTAGCAACGGGAATCTTACTACATTCGCTCCCGCTCGGCTTTACCTGCGCCAGTTCCCTTATACTTACTCTTCTGGGCATTGAAAGTGTAACGGATAGAGATGTCAAGACGATTGCTACGGCTTCGCGTTTTCTGCACGCCATAGAAGAAGCCACAGTCCTGTGCTACATCCTGCACGCTACGCTGGAACACATCGCTGATGCTGGCACGCAAGCACAATGCATCATTTTTTAGCCAGCACTTCTGTACCACGAAACTAACATTATACGAGGGTGAGAGCATACGGAAGTTCAAAACATCGCCCTTGGTCTGGATGTTCGTATTGGCCTCCAACTGCCAACTATGCTTGAAGCGGAAAGTGTTGTTCAGGTCGAAGAAGAAGATAGGCTTAGTGAAGGTCACATCCGTCTTACCTGTATCACTACGAGGATCGTCGAACGTCATCGTGTTCCAGAACTTCTGCCCGCCGATAGTCCAGCTTGGGCTATATACGCCCCATGTGGGATTGGCCGACAGGAAGATGGCCAAATTGCGAACGGGGTCAGGCAGATTGGCCTGCTTCAGTAGCATGATACCTTCGTTGTTATAAGCCATTGGTACCTGAGTGATAGTGTTGTCGCGACGCTCGTAGGCAGCAAACAGGTTGATCCACTTCCAACGGGCATTGATGCTCACCTCCTGCATCGTAGCATTCTTCAGTTTCGAGTCGCCCTGTTGCAGGGTAAACGAATTCAGATAATAAATATGGTCGCTCAGTGCACTATAGTTCGGGCGAACGGTTTTCATAGTATAGCTCAGCGAAGTCTGGATAGCACCAAACTGCTTTGCCCAGGTGATATTGGGGAAGAACTCATCCTGATAGCGCGTCATATTATTATTGGCATCCAGATTGTCCATATAGTCAAAACCCACATGCTCATAACGCAGTCCGGCGCTTACGGTACCAAATTTATCCAGGTTGGCATTGTAAGCCACAAAAGCAGCCACATTGTTTTCTTTTACATCCGTATCAGTAGAAGGGAGAGGGTAATTTGTGATAGCCGAACTGCTCTGTCGCTTCACGAAACTCATCTCTGTTCCCGCCTGCAACTGCCCCTTCCACACAGGATAGCTCAGCACCAGTTTAGCAGCCCAGAGGCGTGACCATGTATGCGAGTTCTGCTGCATGGTTTGGGCTTCAGGCAAATACACATCGATCTGGTTGTCGGTAGTTTCCTTAGCTGTTGTAAAATCTACATTCAAGTCGATGTTCAGTTTGCCCACCAGACCGTTATAATAGGCATTGCTCTGCCAGTTATATGGATAATGGGTATGATCATCCTGATGCGAGAGGTCGCGACCAGTAAGATTGTTCTCTGTATTCACCCACATATCATTATGCGTTTTAAACTGGTTGTGACGTTCCACTCTGGCACCCAGCGAGTGCTTGTCGTTAATCTGCCAGTTGAATCCGAAATTATAATTCAAGCCCTGTCCCTGCCAGTCATTGCGAATGTAGCTATCTTGAAGAATATTCCTAATACCTTCATCAGTCTTAAGGAAGGTAGATTGCGTAATACGCAGATCGTTAGGACTATCCCATTTCCAATAGTTAACCATACCAAACAGGTCCAGATTGTTGTGACGATAACGCAGGTTTAGCGTGCTACTGGGATCGCTGAAGCCGAACGTCAGGTTCTGATTGTTGGCAGCCATCAGGTCGAAACCAAAACCAGCTCCCTCCCGGCGAATAGTCTTGATACGTACTACAGCCGAAATGGTGGCATCGTACTGCGCACCAGGATTAGTAATCACCTCTACGCTCTGAATCTCCTCCGAACGCAGGCGCTTCAGTTCGTCCTTATCCTGCATCTTTCTTCCGTTAATATAAAAGATAGGTGTACCCTTTCCCAGCACCTCCAGGTCTTCACCTTTCAGCGTCATACCTGGTACCTTGGCCAGCATTTCCTGAGCAGTACCCGACTTGCCCAAGACAGTCCCCTGAATGGTGGTAATCATCGAGTTGCCTGTCAGTTTGGTTTTAGGCATCTGTCCCTTTACCACAATCTCACTGAGCATCGCCTGGTCTTCCTCCATCTGGATGGTACCGATTTCCATTCCCTTTACGTCAACATACTTGGTACGATAACCGATGTACGAGAATCGCAGAATGCAACAGACTTCAGAGACTTTAATCTGGAAGAAACCATCCACATCGCTCGTTGCACCTTGTATATAAGTAGAGTCGGATGCGAGCAGTGCCACACTCACAAATGGCAAGGGTTCACCCTGCGCGTCAATTACTCGTCCACCTACATCCTCGGTCATAGCCTCGGCTGATAAACACATCATCATTGCAGCTATCAAAGCTGCCATTTTCAAACTAATTTTTTTCATTTTTCTGTTCATTTAATGTTTTGCCTGTTTGACGTCACACCCGCATTAAATAGTTGCAATCCTCCCCTACTTTGGGACGAATTGCAACTATTTGTGACGAATAACAGGGATAAACAGCATGAAAATGCAGCAGAGAGTACGACAAATTGTAAAAATGTGAGAAATTGTTTGTTTTTTTACTCGCTTCTTTGTATCTTTGCGGCTTGTATGAAACAAGGACGCAAAGAAACGATAACAACGAGAATTATCAGCACTACGTTTACAGTAGTGGCACTGGCAGTGTTCAAGCCTTTCTGGATGTCGGATTGGCAATGGCAGGGATATGCACATCTGATAGTGTTGGGAGTGATTGGCTTCCTCATCTGCATGATGACGGACATCATCCTGAAATATGTTGTCAAGATGCCGAGGTCATTCAAGAAAGGCGCCGAATACATCATCCGCCGCAACCTCAGATTTCAACTTATCAATACACCGCTCGTGGCATTGAGCATCTGCCTCTATCGCCATTTCGTGCTGAACGAACATGATGCAGGCAACCAGCTTTCAGTTGTCAATTTCCTTGAAACCCTTGCCATCATTGCCTTCTGCTCGTTCGCCATCGGACTCTATTGGCGCTTCAAATACCGTAGCAAATATTTAGCGATAGAACTGGAAGATACGCGGCTGCTGAACGAGGAATTGAAGAAGATGCAGGAGCCCGAACAATCATTGCCGAACGAAGCAGAACACTCCGTTGAGAATTCTCAACCGCAAGAGCTCACACTCACTGGTACCACTAACGAATCGGTGACGTTACAGATTTCCGACCTATTATATATAGAGGCTGTGGGCAATTACGTCAGGGTCAGTCATCTGCGCAACAATCAGGTACATACCGACATGCTTCGCGCCACGATGAAACTCATGGAGGAAACGCTTGAGTCCTATCCAATGATAGTCCGTTGCCACCGCGCTTTCATGGTCAACCTAGGTCAGGTAGAGCAGATTATCTCACATTCTGGCACTACCCAGCTGCTCATCAAGCATTGTCACGAATCACTCCCCGTTTCGCGCAGCAATATGGCACAAGTTAGAGCTGCGATACAGATAGCCCAGCCTCTCTAATGTCTTGACAGCATCAGGCACGATGCGAGAAGCCTGGGAATTATCGTAAGTGCTTCCCGGATGGAAGGGATTGGGAATGTCGGAACGGCCACGTAACCCATGGTCGATCATATACTGCAGTGAAAGGTCGGCACGGTTGGTAAAACATCCGTCAGCAGCGATGCTACCCTCTGTTGTATCCACGTATTTGCTCATCTGCACTTGGGTATCGAACGAATAAGGATGATTGAGCATACCGCTTCGACGCGTCAGACGAGCCTGCCACACAGCATTCAACTCGTCATAGTTATTTGGCTCTCCAGCAATAGACGGTCCAATGATATGCGCCCCATGATCCTGTGCATACTTGATGGCCTGTGCAAAACCATCAGGTGTGGTCAGTGCAAAGTCTTCAGGCAGTGGCGGATGATTGAGCCACAATAGGTAACACATAGGCACACGCCCCTGGAAGATGGCATTGGACCGACGTAATGCCTCGTTAGAGAAGGTCTGCAGAATCACCTTGCCTTTCGTGCGGCCTACGTTCACTTTCCCATTGACATAGAAAGCAGTTTCTGTGGCTGGACGGGTTATGATGTTCCACCCTTCACTATCAAGAATGTCGTACACACGCTGCTCCATGTTTTCTGGATTGACCTCAGGCTCTTTAAACTCGAGATAGATGCCAGGACGGTGACCTGTGTCTTCTGTATCAGCCACATAAGCATCGGCAAAGTCGTAGTCGATGAAATCCATGTAAATGTCTTTGTATGCACCTTTTTCGGCAATCGACTGCCAAATATCGTGTAGCGTCTTTCCCTGATACTCAGGCTTGATGCGATACGGAAGTATCCGCTCGCCATCGTCTTTACGATGCAGCATTCTGCCACTGGCATAGGCTATCTGATCGTGCAGAGCCGACACGTATTGCCCAGTGCTGTAGTGCAGTTTACCATCAATCAAGCCACCATTGCGCGAAGCGGCAAAGTCTTCAGCAAACCACTTTCCAGCATCGAGCATCAACAGCTCTGCATAATAATACGACTGCATATAATAAGGCCGGAAAGATGCCTCATCGCGCTGATACTGTTCCAATGCATCCTCGTGCGAGAATCCCAGACTCTCATAGAACTGTATGCGAGTGGCAGGAATCGTTGCTCCGAAAACTTCATCGATATTGGTAGTGCGCTTCAGATTGTCATCATGGTTGGCTATGATGATGCCATCCTTGCTACACTGCAGATCCGACTCCAGATAATCGACTCCCATCTCGCGAGCCCACCTCCAGGCACTCTCGGTTTCTTCTGGTGCCCAATAGGTAGAACCACGATGAGCTATCACGGCATACAGGGGTACATAGTCGCGAACCACAGCCATCTCCTCACTGATGGTTTGGACATCTGTTGCTACAGGTTTGTCATTGTAGGCAGAGCAGGCCTGTACCCCCAAAACGATTGTCAGCAGCCACAACCTCATCCATGTCAGTTTTCTCCAAAGCCCCTCTAACGGACCGCGAGGATGATTGGAGAACCAATATCTGGCAAAGAGATACTGACAAACAACCATGCCACATCCTACCATCACAGCATAGGTAACACCTAAATGGCGATAGCAAGCCAGGCCATAGCCGCAGAAGATAGCACAGCCGATGATGGACTGGAGCAGATAGTTGGTAAGACTCATACGTCCGAAAATACACAAATGATGCAACACCTTGCGCACGCCCTCAGAAGCATACCATGCCGAAACGATGGCCGACACAATCATCATCAATATCATCAGATTGTAGATCGGGTTAAGCCACGAGGCTATCTCGCTAAAATCCACAATACTCAGCACAACTACCACCAACGCCGATCGCCATAACAGTTGATGCCATATCTGCAAATTACGCCCTTCGTTATAAAACATACGCTGGCGGCCCAACTGCATACCTAAAATAAACAGGCACAGCAGCTGGGTCAGTCGCCCGCTGAAGATATTGAAGCGGAAATTCACCTCAAATCCATATCGCAGGTTGGTAAGGGTATTCTCCCAGAATGTACCATGCTCATGGGCACTGTTAATCTTGCTGTACACTTCCCACAAGGTGCTGTGGTCGATGGTGGTGCCAGTCAGCAGGCAGAAGAGTTCTACAGGCTGGATGGCTAATAAGGCTATTATACACCACACCCACTTCGACGGCAGATAACTGATTGGGATGAGCAGCAGACCATAACAGGCATAAAGCATCAGGATGTCGCCATCGTAGAAAGCCACATTGACTATGCCGAAGAGGAACAACAGGCACATGCGCCAAGCAAAGCGCCCAGAGAAATTATTGCCTTTCTGCTGCTGATTATCGTTCATGATGAAGAAACTCAAGCCGAAGAGCATAGCAAAGATGCCGTACATTTTACCAGACAGCAGCCAAGCCAGTACATCGGCCACCATCTGGTCAGTCGCCAGCGTATGGGTTATCGGCTCCTGCGTAAAGATATTAAAGTGTTCCACCGAGTGATACAGGATAATGCCGGCTACAGCGATGCCTCTCAGAGCATCAGCCACATCGATTCGAGTGTTTGCCAGATGACGAGATTGATACATAGTCTTTACTTTTATAATTCCATTTCAAATTCTTTCCATTCATCACCGTCGATCAAATAGGAACCGTCGCCTATGATGCGGAAGCCTACCGATTTGTAGCATTCTACGGCAGAAATATTCTCGCAAAACACACCGAGCGTAATCTGCTTAGCGCCGAGTTTCTCCCTTGCATATTCGATAGCCTGTCGTAACAACTGCTTACCATATCCATAGCCTCGCTTCGTATTATCTACAATCACAAAGCCGAAACGGATGATGCTTTTATCCTCAGAAGGACGTCGTAACAGAATATGGCCGATAATCGTATCACCCACTACTGCCGTCAGTGGATACATGTTGTCGCCATTGTATTGCGCCATCATCTCCTCAGGCTTGGCAGGAAAATCCTTATACCTGTCGGCACTCCAAAGTCGGAAGGCATGCTTATCCTTACACCAACTCAGAATTGTTGCTGCATCATCAGACAGAAATGGTCGAAGAGTCATATTCTTGGCACAACAGTTTACGTGCTTCGGGGGTGTCATGAAATCTTGCATTTTCTTTCTTTTTAATTTTTGACGCTACAAAAATACGAATTGTTGCCGAGACAAACAAACATTAGGGATAAATTACACATATTTGTGATGAGTTACGTTAAAAAACGAACCCTATATTTACGGTGAGGGCGTGATTACTGATATCCTCAATGTATTGTGTGAGTACGAACGAAGACTCATAAGACTGGAGTTGAGAGTACTTCTGCAATTCGTATCCGATGGATAACGACAGACTATGGTGGCCTTTCAACTGATACCTGACACCAACGGACGGCGTGAAGTAAAAACCTCCGCTCACATGTTTCTTAGGCGCAAAAGCATAACCGATGTTACTTGCCATAAAAGGGGTGAAACGATGTTGTTTGATAATACTCCAGTGGAGTGTGCCATATACAGGAACCATCAGATAGTCGTACTTGGACAATCCCGTTCCCAGTCCCGCAGACAATCGTGGATGGACGTTATAATCTGCAGAGATGAGTAACGACAAAGGCTTGACGTCGGAATCTGCCAAAGGGGTACCCGCCACGATATTCGTTTGAAAACGCAACCTGTCTTTCTGAGCCTGTACGGCTATCGACATACAGGCCAGTAGAATCAATAATATTACCTTTTTCATTTTACGCGGATTGTGATTCGTTTAACAATAGTGAGTGCCGATGTGATGCCATCCATGTCGTGATGAATCTCGCCGTCGGTTCCGTCAGGGCTGCTGTGACCTATCAGATTGGCCTCGAAAGTCTTATGGCCAGAATCCATATCTACATCAGTCCTATAGACGAGGGCGGGTTGTCCACTTCCCTCATCACCACCAGAATAGTTAGCAGCCCCAGCTTCTGCATTCTCTGGATAGGCATCGTTCCAGTCGATCGAATGATTCACTTCAATCATCACACGACACTGTCGGAGTCCGGCTTTGTCCCGCATGCGCACATCGAAGGATTTTCGTGGTGTGGCCCCGGTCATGCCGTCAGTCAAAGGCAATCTTCCACATCGATGGCCCCAATATGGCAAGGCCTCCTTTCGCGGGTTTCCATGTGCGCCAACCCATCCTTGCGTGGCTATTTTCTTCGAAGCATACAGCGTAGTCAGGTATCGTCCATTGGCATCCTCTATCCAAATGGCAATCTGAGGAGGATTCTTCTTGTTAATACCCAAAAACAGAGGATAGTCGTGCAACCATCCGTCTCCCGCTTCGATACATACACTCAGGTCACCAGCCTGGTACTCCAATTTTTCCTTGCTGCATGAGTGATTCATCATCACCATGATGACAGCTACTAATAAAATCATCATTTTTTTCATTGTTTTTTGCCGCAAAGGTACAGCTGATGACCGAAACGTGCAATAGCGAGTGATACTTGGTTAACAATCTGTGATACAAATTGCACTTGAGGGATGAAATGGCATGGTGCAGGGACAAAATGCAATGATAAAATTTGTTTGGCCACAAAAAACAACGTATCTTTGCAGCCGTAATTAAACTGAAATCATGATACAATTATCAAAAGAGCTGGCTACGATTGCCCTAGCTGTAATATTCTTGTTATCGTTTCTGCAACCGTTTGGCATCGACCAGATGAGCAGCAACCGCATGCTGCTGATTATGGGTGGTACGCTACTCGCCGTGGTATCATCAGCCGTATCGTTTGCGATTGTAAAAAAACTATTTCATCACGACTGGCACGATACAAAGGGATTGCTCATCATGCACGCAGTAAACATTCCGTTGCTATCGGCACTCACCCTTACGCTGGTTTCGTGGTTTACATGGGATTCGTTTACTAAGGCCTGGTACTGCACAGCCGGCGAGTTCTCGGTCATCAACTATCTGAAGGCATGTCTGGAGGTGACGCTGATCTCCTTCTTCGTTTTCATCTTGCAACTCTATCGGCTGCGAAACAACCGGCTACAACAGGAGCTCGACGAGGTGAAGGCCATCAACCAACTGCTCGAAGAGCGTCAGACCGACGAACCTAAAGATGCTGAGAATGAACCGCCATCCCCATGCGTACTAAGAGGAAATGCTAAGAATGCGATACTGGAAGTGGTACCAGAACGTATCATCTACATTGAGTCGATGTCAAACTATGCTGACGTCTGCTATCTCGACAATGATGTTCTTCAGCACCACGCCCTGCGTATCACGATGAAGCAGCTCCGAGAGAGTCTGGCAACTTATAACTTTCTGGTACCCTGCCATCGTGCATTTCTGGTTAACCTCAACTTCGTGGCTTCTATCTCTGGCCGTCCGTCAACAGGCTGCACCCTCCAGATGTTTCAGGTTGAAAAGACAATCCCCGTATCCCGTTCGTACACCCAGGAAATCCACGCTCGCCTGCTGTAATGCGGCGTAACATACAGTAATAAAGATTAATATTTATACAATGGATATCATTATTAGAGACGCAAAAGTAACTGACGCAAAGGCGATTCAGACTATTTACACTCCATATGTGGAGACGACAGCTATCACATTTGAATATAACGTGCCATCAGAAGAGGAGTTCTGCCGACGCATCGAGACCGTTCAGCAGAAATATCCCTGGATAGTGGCAATGGTAAACGGGAAGGTGGTTGGTTATGCCTACGCCAGCGCCTTTAAGCCAAGAGATGCTTACCAATGGGCAATTGAAACCTCTATCTACGTTGACAACAATAATAAACGTAGCGGAATAGGTCGGCAGCTGCACGAAGCCCTCGAACAACGATTAAAGATGCAGGGCATTCTGAACATGAATGCCTGCATTTCCTTTATCGATCCCGAAGACGAATACCTGACTCAGGACAGCGTTCGTTTTCATGAGCGCCTTGGTTACCAAAAGGTTGCCCATTTCCACCAGTGCGGCAAGAAATTCAATCGTTGGTACGACATGATCTGGATGGAAAAAATGATTGGCGAGCACTTATAAGTTTGTATTATCAGACTTATACTCGAAGAAATAGAAGTCTGTCCAGCCAGTGTTCTCGGCGTAAAGGTGCTGCTGGCCGCGATACTCAAAGCCGAGACGCTCGTAGATTTTGTGGGCGGGTGTGTTTGAGGCGAGGGCATCGAGGCGGACGGCCTGCATGCCTTTACTCTTTGCCATACAGATAGCCTCGCGAATCATCTCTGAACCGATGCCCTTGCCTTGTCTGTCAGGACTTACGGCAAGGATATGAATCACAGCCACTTCGTCATCGGCAACTTGCTGCGACCAGTCGATGGCGTGATAATCCTCACCCTGATACATCGTCACTGCCATTGCACCGACGATGACACCCCGCTCACGGTAAATATACATGCTACCCTCATTGATATAGGCACTGATACCTTCTTCCGTCGGATGTTTACCTTTACTCCATCGGGCATAAACCGTCATGTCTGGAGTACGCACTGTCACATCACCATAGAAAGCGATGATGGTCTCGAAGTCGTTTTGTCTTGCTAATTCTAATTTCATTGCGTAACTTTTTTTAATCCTGACCGCCCCAAACTATATGGGACGATCAGGACGGATTATCACTCTATTGGTATCTGAATCACCGACAGCCATTTCTCAGGGTCTTCCTGATTCCAGGCTCCGTCGATGTAGCATGTGCGATGCTGGCCAACTACTTTGTACCCTTGCTCCTCTATGTAGCGGAAGGCTTCGGTGAACGACTCATAGAAGCGTTCGTAAGGACCAACGTGCTTCATGCAGAGGGCCTTGGGTACGGCTGGCAAGCGCTTGAACTTGATAATGGCGCTGTCTTCGCCCATCTCCTCCACCTGTTCGCAATACTCGATATCGATGTCGGTGGGGGTGTACTCCTTGTTGTGCTCGATGGTGAAGCAGTAGCCCGGTGGCGGGCACTTGCAGCCGAGGCGCTGCATCTCTGGCCCAATCTTCTCGACACACATAGGTCCGATAGCGGCGTAGTTGGGGATGACTTCACGATGACTTGCCACGATGATTTCGGGCAGTGACTGAATACTAATCTTTTCCATTGTCTTCATTTCTTTGCGAGCGTTCCTCCAGTCGAGCAGTTGGTTCCTGCGGGCTATCAGCTGTTTCAACTCAGCCTCTGTTTCCTTAATCTTCTCAGTAAGCTGGCGGATGGTAGGAGTGTGAGAATATGAATCGCACAGGTCCTTAATCTCATCCAGCGAGAAACCGAGACGTTGTAGGTCGCGTATGGTCTTAAGCCGTTGCATCTGGTCGATGCTGTAATAGCGATAGCCCGTCCACTCGTCCACCTCGTCAGGCACAAGTAGTCCCTTCTGCTCATAATGACGCAGGGTTTTAACTGTTACCTGCATCAACTGTGAGAACTCTCCGATTTTTAATTTCTTTTTAAAATTCATAATCGCGCGATGTATTTGCTAAGCGACTGCAAAGATAAGGCATGCCCTTAGGGACGAGTCAAGAGAAATGAATACTTTAACACGGATTTAACACATCTTTGCTCTTTCTTTTACTCCCGGCCAGTAGCACCATGCGATAATGGCGGGAATGAGGGATGAGATACATTGTAGCCAGGTGAAATCATTGATACAGCTAATGCCTCCAGCCAGAGCACGAAGGCTATAGAGCACAACAATGGTGATGATTGCCATACGTGTTAAGGGCAAGCGACGGATGTCACCAGTGGCAGAGAGGGCATAAAGTCCTGCCAGGCAGAAAGCGAGGACAAGACCGATGGTCAGGGCATACAGCATCCAAACATGTCCTGATACCATCTGATGCATGATTTCCCTGATGCCATAGGCTTCGAATGCCTCATCCAGAGCGAACAGGCAGCCGACGTGGCCAATGGCTATAAGGAAGTGGAGCACAGCTCCGAGTCGTAATCTTTTCATCTTATTTTATTATAGTGTCTAACAGTTGTCTGGCAATATTTGCTATCACTGCCTCAGATGATGAGTGCGTGGTGAAAATGGCGATAATGGCGTGGCTTCCATTAGGCATGAGAATGATACCTGCATCGTTCATGTCTTGCAATCCTTCAGCAGATGGGAATCCCGTACCTGTCTTATGTACGATTCGAGCATCTGCAGGTATGGCTGCAGGGATTCGTTTCTGTCCTGTTGAGCAGTCTGCCATCGCCTTCCAGATGAATGTCAGATATCGGTTGTCATCTTTATGATGATAAAACCACTCGAACAAACGAACCATCTCAGTGGGGGTAGAACTGTTTTCGATAGCCTTTGCCGGATTCTTGTGCATCTGTTCCTCTGTCATGCGGATATGTATATCGTGGAATCCAAGTTTTCTCATGTACTTCTCTACCGCTTTGGGCTTGCCGCAAAACTTGAAAAGGAGTTCGCTGGCATTATTGTCGCTCTGTCCGAGAGACAATTCCAGTAGTTCCGCAAACGAAAAGGTCGTTTTGCATTCAAACCGTTTTAGCATTGGCGACCATGTGTCTTGCATCAGGTCTGCCTTATCGACAACGATAGTGTCATCGAGATCCAGCCCTTTCCGATTCAGGTAATCGGCAACACATAATGCTTGCGGGAACTTCATCACACTGTGCATGGCAAAATGCTCGTTTTCATTAATGCCAACAAAAGAGCCATCACGCATGATGCACGCACCATAGCTGGTACTGTCGCATATTAGGTCTTGGCCCAAACACGATGTAGCAATCAATGCACAAACTATAGTTACTATCTTTCTCATATCATTTCTTGTCCTTATGAAATGTCCATGACCTTCGGTCGAGCCTGCTCACGCTCGGCAGAATTCAAGTATGACTTGATTCTTCTCTCGCTAAAACGCAGCCTTCATGTATAGCAGCAAATGTGGCTACGATTGCAGCTATTGAGATGGGGGCGATAGACCACAATGTCATGGGTACCGTAATGAATAGCAGGAATCCCGCCCACTTGTTCGCGAGGGTGTGATGGAAGCAACAGCGCCCATACATCACAAGTGCTGAAAGCTGATTCACGACTTTAATCGCGACGATTACTCCTGCCCACAACCATAGCCATTGTGGCAGTTCGAGTATCGGCAGGAGCTTCCAGGCACAACATGCTACGAAGCAGATGTCTGCCACGCTATCTAGCAATGCTCCAGTCCTGGTAACGCACTTCAGTTTCCTAGCCAGCCACCCGTCGGCTATGTCGCTGATGCCGCAAACGATGTAAAGCACCCCAAAAAGAATGCTTGACACATCACTTAACAACAGAACAACAGTTCCGACAATTCGGAGCGACGACAGGATATTCGGCAGGTGTTTCATAGGCATTGTCTTTCTTATCCTTTATTTTATTCCAATGGCATCATCACGCCACACTGGTAATTGGGCGAGTCGATGTCGGTGCCGTTGTACCATTCCATCGTCATAGCGTTGTTGGGACAATGGAATTCTGAGTGCTGGGGCAGCCACTCCTTATAGAACATTTGGTATTGCTCTTGAAAGGCTTTCATGCCTCCCTCGAAATGCATCTTCAGCCACTTGCCACTATGAATAGGGAAAAGCTGCATTCCCTCAGGCACCCCACCACCTTTATATATTCCGCCGATGACGTATGTAAAGGTGTTCTTGCTGCAAGCACCAAAGTTTGCCTCCCAACAGGTTGCACAATTATGGTTGGGAGTGTCGCAGGTGCAAAGCCCAAACTCTCCGACACCATTGTCGATGGCTGCCTGCTGAAAGGCATCAGGTGCCTTGTGTTCCATAAAGACGGGGTTAATAATGCGTTCCACATACTCGCCCCAGAACTTAGGACACTCTTCCTGTCCCTTGCAGAATGCAATTTCCTTGGCCATGCCAATAATCTGCACATTCTCTAACGTAATAATCTCATGTTTCATTTTTTATCTTTTAGTTATAGTACCTTCTTTACACCGAGAATCATCCGCAGCAGCCAAGTGAGCCCGAAGGAAGCTATGGTGGTGACGACTCCGATGAACATGAACTTGCCGAATGCGCCCATCCAGATGCCATCAATCGCATTCTGCAAAGCTATCATCAGCAATAGATGGACGATGTAGGCTCCGTAAGCCTGAGTGGCACACCACTGCCAGAACTTGCTGTGCCAACTACCGTACTCACGAAACAGCCAGAGCAGTCCGAAGCTAATGAACACGCAAAGTAAAGACTCGTAGATGCCGAACCACTCGGTTACGAAGTTGTTCCACTCACCACCATCGCGCAGATAGATGCCTAATGCTAATAGGCATCCTATCAAAAGCGACAGGACTCCCGTGGTATTGGTCATCTTCTCAAGCCAATGAAAGCGACTGGACAGAATGCCAACAACAAACATCATCACGTATTGCAGATAATGGGCTGGTTCCATTGGTAAGGGGATGATGCCGAAAGGCCATATCCAATGATCCTGCGGACTGACCAAACGGATCATATAACTGCCAATGCCCATGATGCCGCCAAATATCAGCAAACCGATGATGGTTGGTCTGGATGAGCACTTGTCAATAGCAGGGTTACAAAACTGCCGTATCAAGGCATAGAGAAGACAGAACACAAGCAGACTTTCAATATACCACATGTGGCCAATCTCTAATTTACCTGACAGCACACTCAGCAACCCGCCCATCACCAATAGGGGTATGCCCAAGCGTATCAGTTTCTTATGGACAAATACCGAGGCTCCCTGTTTATCGTAACTCGCCGGAACGAAATAGCCGGAGATCAGAAAGAACAATCCCATGAAGAAGGCTGCATTTACTGAGAAGAAATGCCATATCCAAGGCATTACCTCGGCTGGATTACTGGGCATATAAGCCCAGCCTCCACCATCACCGTATGCCTGGCCAGCATGGTGGAATATCACCAGCACCGTCAGGCATACTTTCAGATTGTCCAGATATAAAAGTCGTTTCATTCTTTGTTTCTAATTTCCAGTCTCAACACTCTAATTGGCCTATTCTCACCTTGATA
>JAEEGK010017169.1_pt1 | contig 15814 bp, 11 predicted proteins | sample 8958771 | NCBI WGS metagenome assembly JAEEGK01 (sample SAMN16246547, study PRJNA631951) | gut metagenome | biome: gut microbiome; feature: rumen; material: SC-attached | host: Bos | place: Iran: Karaj | collected 2018-10
CCCAATCCCCAATCCCCAATCCCCAATCCCCCATCCCCAATCCCCAAACCCCCAATATTTTATATTATAATTATTCAATAAATATTATATATATATATATTTTATCTTAAAATATACATTATATTGGGATTTGTTAATATTTTAATATAAATAATTATTTTCTATTTTATAAAATTTAATGATTATTCATTTTTTAATATAAATTAAAATAAATTAAGTTTTCTATATATTTGAAAATAAAATTTAAAAAATTTTTCTAAATAGTTTCTAAATAATCATAAATTATATATTTTTATTTAAATATAATTCTTCTAATTTTTAATTATTATTTATTTCTTCAAAGATTTTCTTAAATTATCATTTATAGACTAAAAAAATCAGAATAAAAAAAAAGACATATTTTAAATAATTTATATTAAAAGTTTAAAATACATTAAAAAAAAATTAATTATACATTAAACAATTTTTAATATCACTAAAACTTAACATTCCATTAACAAAACCTCCAAAAAACAAAAAAAAAAAATAAAAAATATAAAAAAAAGCATTTTTACAATTCATCATTATTAATAAAAGACCATCCCGAAAGCATATTAGGTTTCCCAACATCACTAACATCACAATCATTATCATCAGTAGCAAACAATCTAGGTCTATTATACATTTTAACAATTTTTTTATAATTTTTCATAGAAGGAGGTTTAATTTTTTTTAAATAAACATCATTCCAATTAATATCTTTAAAATATTTATGTTCTCTAATTTCCATAGCATCTCTAATACCACTTCCTAATCTTTTATTAGGATCTCTTTGTAATAAAGCTCTTAATAATTCAGAAACATCTTTCGAAATAAATTTTGGAATTTGTAATTGTCCATATTCAATATTATGAAAAATTTCTTCTTTATGTTCAGTAAAAAAAGGTGGAATTCCAACTAACATTTCATAAAATAAAACACCTAATAAATACCAATCAACTGCTTTTCCATGTCCTTGTTTTTTTAACATTTCAGGAGCTAAATAAGCAATTGAACCACAAAAACTTTTTGCACTTTGACTATCAAAAACACCTTCTTTACTTAAACCAAAATCTGTTAATTTACAATGACCATTATCATCAAGAACAACATTATCTGGTTTTAAATCTCTAAATATAATATCTCTTTTATGTAAGTCTTCTAATGCTAAAAGTACTTCACAAATATAAAATTTTGCTCTTTGTTCTTTAAATCTTTTCTCATAATATAAATGCTTTGATAAATCACCACCAGGACAATAATCTAATATTAAAAACAGTTTACTTGATGTTTGAAAAGCAAAATTTAATTTTACTATAAAAGGATGATTTGATAATGATAAAACATTTCTTTCTGCCATTGCATATTTTAATAAATTTTGTCCCATAATTCTATCTTTACTTAAAACTTTCATTGCATATAATATACCAGAATTTATTTTTTGAACTAAGTAAACTTCACCAAAGGAACCACGACCTAACATTGCGAGACATACAAATGATGATGGAGTTATTCTTTCTTCTTCAATACTATTTAATGATATTTGTTGATGAATATTATTATTATCTTGCATTTTTGTTCTTTTTATATTTCCTTCTGTTTTATTTAATCTTGATAATGATGCATCTAATGATGTTGATGTCATATTTATTGAATTATTTGTTAATGATGGTTTCTCTTCTTGTGTTGTTATTGCTAATTTCTTTGAAGTTAAAGGTTTTGTTATTTTTTGAGATTTTGTTAATGGATTTGTTAATGTAAATTTTTGTAATGTTTTTGTTTTGTGTAAATTATTAATTGGTGTTGTTGTTTTTGAATTGTTCGTATTATTTAAATTAATTGTATTGTTTGAATTTGTTTTTGAACTTACATTTGATTTGTCTATTGTATTTCCTTTTGTTTGTTGAACTTTTCGATTTGAAAATTGAGTATGTAATGAAAAATTTGATATTGAATTTTTTTTACTTATATTTTGTGGATTACTTAATCTCATTCCATTTGAATTTATTGTTATTTGTCGAAGTAATTTATTTGTTGAATGTGTACTTAAAGAATTATTATTATTTAAATTTGATGTTTTTTTTAATTGAGTTTTATTAGTATTTTTTCTAATAGAATCATTTGTATTTAAATTTGAACTTGTATTACTAATTGTATTATTATTATTTATATTTGTTTGAATATTAATATTTATATTATTTTGTGTTGTTTGAACAAAAACTTTTTGAGTTCTTGAATTATTTTTCTGAGAAATTTTTTGTATTAAATTTTTCATAGTTGTATCTGTTGTATTATGGATTTTAATTTTATGATATGCATTTTCTTTTTTATTAACATATTCATTTAATAATTGTTTTATTTCATCAGTTTTAGCAACATCTAAAGGAGTTTTTCCATATATATTCTCAATATCAGCATGAGGAAATTTCCCTAAAAAATATTTTAATAATTCTAAATGACCATTCATACTACAATAATGTAATGGAGTATTTTTTTCATTATCATATGAATTTAATATTGCTCCATTCTCAATTAATAATTTACTTATATCAAAATATCCATGAATAGCAGCAAAATGAAGAGGAGTTTTTTTATCATTTGTTCTTATATTACAATCACAATTTGTTTTTATTAAAATTTCTGCTATTTTTAAATTTCCTTCAGAACAAGCATAATGAATTGCAGAATAACCATTTTCATCAATATAATTTATATTTCCTACTTTATTAGGTAATGATAAAACTTTATCTAAGAAACTTATAAATAATTCTCTATCTCCTTTTTTTGCATTTATTAATAAATTTCTATATATTTCATTATTATTATTATTATTATTTATATTATTTTTTTTATCTTTACTATTTTCTTTATTACTATTATTTTTTTTATTATTATTTATATTCAAATAACTTACACTATTATTAGTATTTATAGTTTTATTATTTTCATTTATATTATTATTATTATTCTCATCTTCTTTTTTATTATTATCATTTTCCATAAATGGATTTGATGATAAAGTAGGAAATTTAGTTTGTTTAATTTTATTATAATAATCTTCATTAACGTATCCAATTTCAAAGTCTCTTTCATCTATTATTTCACTATCACTACTAGTTTCACTTTTAAATTCATTTAATTTATTATCATCTTCATCAGATTCAATTTCTTGACATGAATCATTATCACTCATAATTTTTTCTAAAGAAGCTTTTTTATTATGCATAATCATTTTATTTTCACTTTGAGCAACTTTTACTTTATGATTATAAGGAGACATATATCTTGGAGATAAGGCATTTTTATTTTTTTGATTTATTTGTTTGAATTCTTGTTGACTTGTTTGTTTGTTATTTTCAGTTAATAAATATCTATTATTTGATTTATCGTTTTGAGAATTTTTTTTTAAATAAACTTCTTGACTTCTGTGTTTTATCATAATTCCATTTAAATTTAATAAATCAACCATTGTTGCTATTTTATTCATAGATTCTTTTTGATTTTTGACTGTTTTTGTTGAAACAGGTTTAATTACTCTTGAACTCATTTTTTTTAATTTTAATATTTTTTAATATTACAATATATTATTTTTAAAAATTTTATTTTTAAAAACAAATTAATAAAAAAAAAAGACTAAAAATATATTCAAAAAATCAAAATATACAAAATTTAAAGAAAGTTATTCTAATATTTTCCCATTATTAAATCACAATTCAAATAATGTTATAATATTTTCTTCTATATGTAATATTCAATATAATACAATATATTTTAATGTGAACAATAATGAAAATAACAATAATGAAATAAATAATAATGATTCAAGAAAAAAAGGAAGAAAAAGAAAACAAAGAAAATTTAAACCTGATGATATAAGAAAAAAAATTAAAGCAAGATTTCATAAAACATTAAAAAAATAATTAATGAAAATTTAAGACAATCAGGCTCAAATGAATTTTTTGATTTACTTCCTCAAATTTTTGTAAGTAATATTTCAAGAACTAAAAATAATCAAGTTTTAAATATGAAATATAGGGAAATTTTAGAAAAAGATTTTTCTGAAGAATTAAATGATTCGAAACAAAAAAAACTAGACCACTCAAAATTTGAAAAAAATATGAAAATGTTAAAATATCTTGATGATAATCCTGATATTTCAAAAAAATCTGGATTTAGTGCTATAAGTTGTTTAACTTATAAAGATATTTTAAATGAATATTTTACTTCTGAAGAATTTCAAAATTCGATTAAAAAAATTAGTAGAACAAAAAGAAAATACAATGTATATAGAAGAATATATAGAAAAATCTCAAAAATATATTAAATTTTTGAGAATTTTACCTGATATTTATTAATATTTATGATTTTATTTAAAAAATATTTCATTTTTTATTATATAAAATTATTTTTTATTTGGTTTAATCATTCATAAAAATTTCCATATTAGTGATTTATTGTCATTTTTTTTTTTATTTTTATATTATTTTTAGATAATTTAATAAAAATTAAGAAAATTGATATTGAAAAAAATGAAAATGAAAATAAAATAATAAAAAAATCAATATCTCAAAGAAATTATCAATTTGAACAATTATCGAAAAATCTTTTAAACAATAATAATAATATTCAAAAAAAAGGAAAAGAAATAATAAAAAAATTAGTAATATAATAAAGCCAAATAGAATATTTCATAGTGAAAGAATAAATAATATTTTTAATAATACTACAAGAAACTTTTTAAATTCTATAAATAATATAGTATTAAAAAGTAAAAATGAAAATCATAGTCAAAGAAACTTTAATATTAAAAATTTTTCTGGCGAAAAAAATATTAATTTTTGTTCTTAATTTTTAAAAATTTATTGTTACATTTTCAACAAAATCATAAGTTATCTTAAAAGATTTTCCTTTACCAGCAACAATTGAGGGAATAAATTCCTGACTTACATTATACCAAAAACCAGCTTTATCATTCCAATCAAAATCCCAAGAATCATAACCTGAAAAATGAATTGTAATATTATTATTTCCATTATTTGGAATAAATGAATAATCAATATTTACACTATAACTTCCTAAACACGTACATCTAAGAGCTCTACTAGAACCAGATTCTGCTTTGATAGTTTCTCTATTATTAATTTTATTTTGTGTTATCTTTTTCTTTATTGTTTCTTTTAATTCATTTATCATTTTTTGATAAGAGTTATGATTTTCATTTCATTAATCAAATTTTGATTAGCATATACAGTTTTACCAGAACGTCCTCTATAATGGGAAAGTGCATCAGTTATATTAGAAATTGAAGTTTTAGTATCACCTTTAACAAATATATTACAGCCTAAGTAGCCTGACATTCACTTAAAAATCTATTTTTAATTTTATTTTAGATTGATAGTATATATATTTAAAAATAGTTATATTTTAAAAATAGTTATAAATAAGGGCACTGATGATAGAACTATTGTTAATATAATCGTTAGAAATGTTGTTTATATTATTCTGGAATTGATGTTTATAGGTTGGAATTTTTATTAATAAAAAATTATCAAAAAAGAAATAAAAGGAAAAAATGATAAAACAAAAAATGAAAATGAGAAGATATACAAAATCAAAAAAATTTGCAACTATTAATAATAAAGAATATAATATATCAAAAATTCCAATAATATCTCTTTCAACAATATCAACAAATTCACATTTTACATGTATGCCTTTAAATAAAAGTAATATTTCTATAAATCATAATAATAAATTATTTCATGAGAGAAAATTTAATATATCAGAAAAAGATATTCTAAAAAAAACATATAGTATATATCATACTCCTAGTTTTATAAAAAATTCAATGTATAAAATACATGATATAAATATTCAAATGGCAAATATATCAGATAAAATAAATTTATTATTAGATAATCTTTCATATTTTAAAACTAATTATATGTATAATGGAACTGTTTTAAAGACATTTGATAATTTAGATGGAATTTTAAAAGCAGAATTTAATAGTAATATTGAAGAAACTTGCTTTTTTATTGTTAAAATTATTCCTATTTTATTAAATAAATTTTATGATTCTTTAGAACAAATTCTTTATTTTCCAATTCCTAATTTTGAAAAGGAAATTAAAAAATATTATAAAAGTGAGAAAGATTGTTTAAATTTGAATTATAAATTTTTAATTAATGTTTCTAATTATTTTATAACATGTTCTGAAGTTTTTAAAGTGTTAAAAAAGAAAATTGATGGGTATAAATTTTCAATTAAAGATTATATTAATTTAAATATTTATTTAGATCTTGCTAGATATAATACTTCATCTTTAATTACATTTTCACAAAATTTTATTGATAAAATAGAAAATGATACAAAATTACTTAATAAATTTGAAGAAAATGTTAAAATAAAAAAAAAAGAATATAATAAAGAAAAAGAAGATGATGTTGAAAGATATATTAAAAGACAAAAAAAATTAATTTTTTCTGATAATTTAAAAATAAAAAGAATAAATAATGCACTCAGTACTCAAAATCATTTTTTTTCAGATGATATTAATGAAAACAATAATAATTCAAATGGAAGCAATAAAAATAAATCAAAAAATCAAGAATCAATTATAAATTCAAAATTAATGTCTTCTGTTTTAAAATATATTGATATTTCAAAAAGAAAACAAATAATTGCTCAAAGAATAATTGATAGATTTAAAGAAAATCAATTAGAAAGAATGAAAGAAGAAGAAAATTAATTTAAATAAATATTAAAAAAATATAATAGATATTTATTTATATAATTTTCCTATATAATATAAAAATTTTTAATTATAAGCTTATATAATAAATAACTCTATTTAATATTTTATAATTATTGATTAATTATCAAACTTTTCACATATTCTTTTTCAAAATTGTTTATTTTTTTTTCATTTTCAATTATATTTTTTAATTTTGGTTTAATTCTTTGAATAACTTCATTACTTAAATATATTTTTTCAGTTTTTTCTTGAATTTTCCCTTTATTAATAATATCTTTAATTTTTCCAACATTTGTTAAAAGATTTTCATTAGAACCAGTCTTCCAAATATTTTCTAATTCTTCATTTGAATAATTTTTAATTTTTTGTAAACACTTTTTAAGACATTTAATAGTTTCTTTATTTTTACCACATAATAGATTATTAAAAGCCATTTCTAATAAATCTTCATAATTATCATCATTATATTTTATATCATTATTATTATTTCTATTTGTAAATAAAGTAGAATGAGAAGAAGTTCTTGAATGAAATAAATTATTACTATGATTAAAACTTGATTCTTTTTTAAAACAATTATTTATTTGGGGACTTAAAACAACATTTTTTATTTTTCTTTTCTTTTTATTTTTAAACAAATCTGAAATTGAATTTTTTAAAACTGGAGGATATAATTTTAAATTTTTTATATTTTCTGTTTTTTTTTTTAAAAGATTTTCAGAACTAAAAGTAAATAATTTATTATTTAGATTATTTTGAAATTGTAAATTTGAAAAAGAGTTTATTTTTCTTGGTAAACTTTTACTTGAATTATTTTTTTTATTATTTGTTTTATTTAATAATCCTGAAAATTTTTTAGTTTTTGATTTTAAAAATTTAGTTTTATTTATTTTAAATTCTTTATTTGCTTCATTTATTAAATTTAATAAATTTTTAATTTGATTTAATAAATCTGTTTCATTTTCTTCAGTATCTATATTAAATTGATTTTGATTATTATTTTTTGATAATGATTGATTAATTTCTGTTCTAAAATCTTCTAAAAAATTTTGTTTATGTAATTTATCATCAATTAATTTATTTAATTTATATAAATAATACAACACTTTTTTTTCATTTTCTTTAACTGAAATAATTTTACCATGATAATCATTTGATGAATTTATCATATATCTAATTAGTCTTTCAGTATTTCCTTCTATTAAACTACTTGTATTAAATATATCATTTGATAAATTTATTTTTGGTATTTTATATCCTTTTTCTTTATATTTTAATATTAAATCATCTAAATCTAATTTTTTTATTTTCTCATTATTTATATTATTTAAAACTGCATTATAATCTTTTTTAAATATGTCATTTTCTTCTTTAATTTGTTTAATTGATGGAGTTTTTCCAAATAGAAAATGAGTTTTTAAATTCTTTAAAGTTTGAAAAATTTCTCTACTTTCTAATAATAGCATTTTATTTCTTGAACATTTATTTTTATGTAAAATATGAATTACATTTTTATCTTTTTCATAAATTTTATTTAAGTTTAATTTTTTATTTCTTAATTTAATCCCTGCTCTTGAAAAACTCATATTTTTTTATTATTTATCAATTTTTAAAATTAATAAAAAATAACTTATTATATAATATACAAAAGTTAAATAGAGTTCTTTATATAAAGTTCCCACAAACTAAAATTCATGTGAAAATTTTAGTCCTAATGATTTATATTTTTTATGTGGTTTAAACACATCAAGAAAACCTTTTGATGGATTTCTACTTCTTATTTGAGGTATATTTATTGGAATTTTATTTATATTATTTTTATTATTTATCGAATCTGGACTTAGACTTGGATTTCCATTATTATTATTATTAATAACATTATTATTAATAATATTATTATTGTTATTATTGTTATTATCATTTATAACAATTGGATTATTATTATTATTATTTGATTTAAAAAAGTCTGATATTGTTTTTTTCATGGTATGATTATTTTTCTGAGTCATTTTTTTAATTTGAGCAGGATCAGCACTTAATCCTCTTTTTAAATACTTATCTTTTAAATTTCTCGAATTTTCATTTTTTTTATTATTATTTAAACCAAAAGCTAATTGTTCTTTTTTTTCTAATTCATCATAAATAAGATGTGGATTATAATATTCATTTTCAGTATTATTATCTTTTAAATAAAATCTATTAAAATAAGCATAATTATTAAAAGCAGTTTTATAATTAGGACCACAAACAATTTTTTTATACCTTTCTTTAGTAGCTAAACCACAAATTTCAGGACCACAACAATATTTAGAATCATAATTATCTTCATTAGAAGGAGGAACAAAAGGTGCTTTTTCTTTTTGTAAATAAATATTTTTCCAATTATAATATTTAAACCAAGGATGATTTTTAATCTCATGAATACCATGATAACCTAATCTATCTTTACTTTTCCTTTGAATTAATTTATTAATAAAATCAGCACCTTCAATAGACCATCCTTTAGGAATATCTTTTCTTTTAATTTGTACTTGAGAAGCTAAAATTTTTTCTTTAATTTCTTTTCTATTTTTACCATAATAAGGTCTTTTACTTAACATTAATTCATAAGCAATGACACCTAAAGCAAAATAATCTACACATTGATTATAAGGATGACCAAGCATAACTTCAGGTGCCATATAACCAGGTGTACCAGAAGAATCTTTATCAGAAACTTCCTTTGTTATTTTAGCAATTCCAAAATCTGTTATTCTTATATAACCATTCGAATCAAAAACTAAATTTTCTGGTTTTAAATCTCTATGAATAATATTATTTGCATGAATATATTCTAAACCTAAAATTAAACAAGCTATTATAAATTTTGATTCTTCTTCATTAAAACGAACATGTTTACAATAATAATATCTTAAATCTCCTCCTGTTAATAAATCCATTACTAAATATAAGTAATCTGTATCTTGAAATGAAAAATACATATTTACTATAAATGTATGATGCATTTTTTGAAGAAGATCTCTTTCATATATTACACCTTTTTCACTTCTTTTATCTAATATTTTTTTTTTTAACATTTCTTTCATGGCAAATTCTTTATTATATTTTTTCACTTTGACTCTCCATACTTTTCCAAAACCACCTTTACCTATTATATTCTCATGTTCAAAACATTCTTTTGTTACTATATTTTATTAATTTCATTTTATTATACTATTATAATTATAGAAATCGTTTTGTAAATTTTGATTTTTATTTCCCATTTTTAATATTTTTAAATATAATAAAAATATTAAAAATTTAAAAAATTCTGAGAAAATATTAGAATAATATAATAATAAAAAAATTAAAATATTGGAAAAAAATTGAAACAATAAATAAACAAAAATACTAAAATAATTTTTTTTGAATAAATTTTTTTATTTTTCATCACTAATTACACCTTGTGCTTTTAAGAAAGCATAAGCTTTTGAAATTTTTTGTGGTCTTCTTGTTTGTGGCATTAATTCAGTAGTTTTTCTTTTATTATATTGAGTTTCTAAAATATCATAAGAAGGACCTAAATATTGCATTTTACTAACACTATCAATTTTAACATCACTCATTGATTTTAATTTTTCTTCTAAAGCTTGAATTCTTTCATCTTTAGTTTTTGGATTTTCTGTTATTGAATTATCTGCTAAAAAACCCCAATCTTTTTGCCAATTTTCTTGACACCTTAATTCATTTTCTATTACTCCTCTCCAATCTTTATCTTGTGAAACTACATCAATAACTTTTCCTTCTTTTCCTACTTTTTCTGCCATTTTTTTATACTTAATTATTAAATTCTGTATTTATTTATTATCATTTTTTTTTTTTATAAATTTTTAAATATATATTAAAAAATATAATTAAAACTATAAAATAAAATAAAAATTAATTGAAGTAAATTTATGCTAAATTTAAAACTCTTTTGTTTTGATGTTTATTGATATTTTATATTTATTTTTTTCAATAAAAAACAAAGAAAATATTTTCATTTTATAAATAATATAATATTATTAAGGATAAATTATATGAATGAACAATTTTTTTTCCTATAATTTAAAAATTAAAAATTATATAAAACAAATGGGTATTTCACCAATATGTAATTGTGAACAAAATAATGATTTAGAAAATAAAAAAAAAGTAATAAAAGTAAATACAGAAGAAGAAAAAAATGAAAAAGAAGAAAAAGAAGAAAATGAAGAAAGAAAAGAAGAAAATAATATAAATCAGAATTTAAAAAAAAAAAAAAAACTGCAGAAGATGTAAATCAAAGAAAATTAATATTAAATAGTGAAAAACATACAAGAAGAAATGAATCTTTTATTGATAAATCAACAGTATATTCAAATGAAAAAAAAGAACAAGTAAGTAATTCTCAAAGAGATAATAATATGTTAAATGTTAAATTAAGAAATAAAATAGTAAAAAAAACACATGGAAGAAGGTCAGTTTTTTTAAATAGAACATCAGTAAATATAATAATTGTTGGTGATAAAAATGTAGGAAAAACTTCATATGCTTATAAAATAAAAGATAATAAATTTAATGAAAAATATATTCCTACAAAAGATGATGAAGATGAAAGATTTATTATTAAAGCAGTTAATGGAGAAAGAACTTATCATTTAAATGTTGCTATTATTAATAATATTAATGCAATTAAAGAAGAAACTAAAAGACAACTTGATTATTGCTTAATCTTCTATGATATGAATAATGAAAGTACAATGGATTTTGCTAAAAATATTTTTGAAACTTATTTCAAAAGTGAATTAGAAAATGTAAGTAATATATCTTTAAGTCATGTAATTTTCATTGGAAATAAATGTGATTTAAATAATAATGTAAATAGTAAAATAGAAGAATTATGTAAAGAATTCAAAATGGACCACTTTGAAATTTCTGTTAAAGATAATATTTGTCTTGAAGAAATGAAAAATAAACTTACTCAAGCTTTTGATAATGATGAATTTCAAAACAGAAAATAAAAAATCTTTGAAATGATATTTTCATTCTGTCATGGGTGTTTTAAAAGTATTTTTTAAGAATTTCTATGGTTATATAAATTGAAAATTAGATAATGAGATATATTAAAGTCTTGAAAGTTTATTTTTATAAATATATATAATTTTTTATATAATTAAAAATGTTAATTACTCTAAATTAATAAAAAATTATCCTAAAAATGATATATAAGTAATTTTGTAATTAATTTTTCCTTTTAAGAAATTTGAAAATTTAATTATATGAAGTATTCAATTTACCAAATATATTATTTTTATTCTTTGAAAATGATTAATTTATTTTATAATTTTTGAAATATATTGCTTATTACAAATACATATTTTAATTGATATTTTAAAGCAATTTTCCTTAAAATTGCAGTTATTAAACAAAATGCAAAAGGATAAAGCATACTTTCTCCAAAACTTAAAAATGTATTTGTTATTAAATGTTTTTGAGTATTTATATAAACAGAACAAAATGCAGTTACATAATACCAAAAAATTATTGAAAAGAAAAATATTAAAATAAAAAATATTATTAACTTAATTTTTAAAGTTTTGATAATTTCAAATAAAATTTTTTCTTCTTTTTTTGCATTTTTTTCTTTAGTTAATCTTATAATTTGTTTATTTGATAAAGAAATAAATTTTAATAAATTATTAATTAAAATACAACAAATACTTGAAAAAATAGTTTTAGGAAGTGAATAAATAAATTGATATTTTCCTTTACTTTTATATATTTTTGTCATTGTTTTATCTGAAAAAAAAAGAGTATTAAAGAAAAAAAAACCAATAAAACTAAAAATAAATAAACAAATTTTGATATTTTTTAAATTATAATCTGAATTTGTAATAAATGTAAAAATTATTAATTGAGAATATTTAAGAAATCCAATATAAATTGAAAAAAAACTTCTTTTATCAGAAATTATTGCATGAAAATAATTTAATCTATTTAATTGTTCATCTGTATGAGGATAAATTATTAATTCATCACCAATACTTTCTTTATTTGTTTTTACTGAATTACAACTTTCTTTATCAAAATTATTTGTTTTCATAATTTTTAATCTAGTTGAATATATTTTAATTTCATTTCCAATAAAATCTGAACCTGGTTTATCTTTTTCATAAAAATGTATTTTTTTTATTTTTTTTTTCTTTTTATTATATGAATTTGAATTTTTAGAATTTAAATTATTTACTTCTTTATTTGTACAGAATTTTTCTTCTAAATAATGTTTCAAATTTTTTTCATAATTTTTGTTATGTTTTCTATCAGTTGGAATATTTGATTTTTTATTTGAATCTGGACTATCTAAATTTTTATCTGATAATTCATTTAAACTTTTTTCAGATTTTATATTTTCAGACATTACATTTTCACTATATTTTTTTTTAGGTGGATTATCTGGAATATTAATAATTTTATTTTTTGAATTATCATTCTTTGAAATATCATTATTATTTTTTATTTCATTATTTTGAAAAAAATTTTCTTTATCTTGAATATATTTATTTATTTTTCCATCTTTTAGTAAAATTTTTTCTAAAGCATAAAATTCTTTTGCTTTTTTAATTTTTAAAAAAATTGGATCAAATCTTGTAAAACAATACATAATCATACAAAAAATTTCAATAATTACACAAATTAAAATAATCCAAAAAGCATAATTTGATAATAAATTTTTACTAAAAGTATTTTTAAAACAAATAAAAACTTTAATATTTGAATTAGAAATTACAGAAGTAAATTCATTACTTAAAGATTGAAAAGAAAAATTATTTTCATTATTAGAAACAGAAGTTTTAATTTGACAAAAACATTTAACTCTTAAATTAGTTAAATTAAATCCATTATATTCACAACCATTTTCACAAAAAGAAATATTTTTAAAATAATCAATTTTTCTATTTTCTAAAGGAACATCAGTACCATTTTCATTTGTAAATATTGTACATATACTATGATAAAAAGAATCTTTTGAATTATAAATATCATATCCATATTCAAAAACTTGTAAAGCTTTTTCTAAATCTAATTCTTCTGATGATATTTTAACTAAATTTTCTATATTAATATTTATACCTGAACATACTCTTAAATCTAATTTAATTCCATCTTGAGTTAAAATTGAATATTCAACTTGATTTGTAACACAATTTTCTCTATTAATATCAATTTTAATTATTATTAAATTTTCTTCTTTTGGAATATTATTTTTATCTTTTAATAAATTTATACATTCACCAAAATCAATTGTTGATAAATTACCATAAGAATTTGCGTTTGTTGTACTTTTATTACTTGTATCATATGTTTGTGCAATAAAAGTTTCTCCTTTCATTATTGTAAATTCATCATAAATTTCTATTTCTACATTTTCTGTTGTTTGGAACCCAGAAACTATTATACATTTATTATTATAAATTGTATATCCATTTGGACATTTTTTTAAACAATAATATTCAAATTTAATTGGATAATTTGTGTTACATTTTTTAACACATAAATTTTCTTCTTTAATAAAATAAATATATTCATTTGTATTTTTATTACATAAAGAAGTTGAACTACAATATATTTTTTCATTAATAATATAATATGGATTAATGCAAGAACAAGTATAATAATTTCCTTTATCAATTTGTTTTGTATCTGCTGGACATTCATCTATTGTTTCATTATTGAAAATAATATCTTTTCCTTTTTCATTTTTTTTACATTCACCAGTTAATTTATCTAAATTAGGATATTTATTAGGACATTTTTCTTCTAATATACAAATTAAATTATTATTATTATCTTCATCATGATAAAATAAATAATTTGAATCACAAAGACATCTATTATAATAATTTATATAACCTTTTTCATAAGGACATTCATTTAAACATTCATAATTTAATAAAAATGGAAAAGATGATGGACAAGATGAAGTACATTCATTATTATTTTTTATTAAAAAAGGATAATTTTCAGGACAATTTTTTATTGAATCATCTAAACAAATAATTATTTCTTCATTTGAATAATAAAATAAATTATTATTATCAATATTACAAAGTACACATTGACCTTCTTTCATATAAGACATTCTAAAACTTTCATTTTTACAAACTTCACAATTATTTTCTAATAAATTACCTTCTTTATTACAATATAAGCAAAATTCATAACAAAAATTAAATATATTATCAGTTGATGAATAATAATATAAAGATAAGTTTTTAGTATTTTCTACACATTGTGATGAATCATTAATTAAAGGAGCAAATGATGCTGTACAATTAACACAAAGAGTATTATTTGAATCATTACTAAATATTTCACAATAGTCACATGCATCATTACATATTTGATAAAATATATAACATTTTTCATCAATGAAATAAATTTTTTTAGAATTATTATATAAATAAACTATTTTTATTGTATAATTTCCATGATTTAAAGTAACTCCTGTTATATTTGAATCAACTATAATAAAATTAAAATAATTATTTTCAAAATAAGCATTGGAATAATTTGGAAAAATATTACTTATATTTATATTAATTTCTTCGTCAGAAATAGCAATAAATTTTTCTGGATTACACTTTAAAGGTTCTGGATAAAGAAAAACACTATATGAAATATTATTAAAATTATTTTTTGGATCTGTTAATTGATTAAAAAGTAATCCAAGATATCCATCATTAAAATATGTTAATGATATTTGATTAATAATATTATTATTTTCAATTTTTATAGTATATTTCATATTTGTTTCTAAATTTATGTTATAAATATAAATATATTCATTATAAATTGTACCTATAAAAATTCCTTTATCATAAATTGTTACTCCTAAATTATTTAAATCTAAATCACTTAAAAATGATGTTATATTTTTTTTTTCAAAATAATAATCAGAAAATCTAATTTTAATGGTTGTTATATAATAAAATTTTGTACCATCATTTCTTGATATAAGGATTATAGTTTTATTATTAA
>JAEEGK010017172.1_pt1 | contig 15813 bp, 10 predicted proteins | sample 8958771 | NCBI WGS metagenome assembly JAEEGK01 (sample SAMN16246547, study PRJNA631951) | gut metagenome | biome: gut microbiome; feature: rumen; material: SC-attached | host: Bos | place: Iran: Karaj | collected 2018-10
ACGCCAATGTAATAACTGGTCCAAATGCAGTAAAAATAATTCCCATTAAATTGTTATAATCACCCATTTTTCCTGTGACTTTTTGGTCTAGAAAGCTCCCAATAATAAATCCGATTAATGCTATGCTTCCAATAACAATGAAGCCTATGTTTTGTATTTTCCTATTAAGTTTCATCTTTTATCTCCTATCTAGAATAACTTAAATGGCGAAGGTTTGAATAAGTTAAGTCAGTTAATATCTTAATATTTTCTTCAGCTGTTCCTGTAGCTAAAGTTATGTAATTTGTTAGTATTCCAAATACTCCATTAATAAGGAAAGAAACCTTAATTTTGTTTTCGCTATTTGGCTTGATAAGTTCAAGCAATTCTTTCCTTAACTTCGAAAATTCTGGATTCAGAAATCCTGATGATGCTGCGTCTGTGATAATAATTCTATAAAGTTCAATATTCTCATCAACCACTTTGAAAAGATTACGATACATCATCTCAATTTTGCGTTTGTTTAACCCCATAACTCTGAAATATTGTGAGTTAAGTTGACCAAAATACTTTCTAATTGATGTTTTAACGATTGTATCGAGGATGCCTTCTTTTGAACCATAGTTTAAATAAATTGTGTTTCTATTTACCTGTGCCTTTTCTGCAATTTCTTTAATGGTAATATTTGAATACCCTTTAATCTCAACTAAGTTGATAAAAGCGTTTTCGATTGCGGCATGGCTTTTTATTACTCTTAAATCGGTCTTCATAATTAATAGGCATTTTATCATGTTTGTCGCATAATAGGCAAATGCTAAATACTGACTATTGCGGGCAAACGCATATATTATTAAAGTATATTCATTGCGAAAGGAGAATATTAAATGAGCAAATTCGTAATATTTATTGATTCAACCGGTGATTTAACAACCGAACAAAGAAAAAACAGCAATATTGAATTCGTTAGAATGTTGGTTAACTGGACAGACAAAGAGAAAAACTTCCATGAAACATATGCAGATCTTGACTGGTCCGAAATGACACCAACTCAATACTATAATTTAATGAGAGATGGTTCAGTTATTATGACATCTCAAGTTACCGAACAAGAATTTGATTTAAAATTCATTCCACATTTAGAAAAAGGTGAAGATATTTTGTATATCTGCTGTTCATCAGCATTAAGTGCTTCTGGCGCCTTAGGTGAACGTCTAGCAAAAGAAAAATATTCAAAATCATTCCCAAAATGCAAAATTAGAGTTGTTGATGCTCTTAACTCAGGTATGGGTCAAGGCATGATGGCTTTAGATGCTGCTAAATTAAGAGATGAAGGCAAATCCTTAGAAGAAGTCGCAGAATTCGTTGAAAAGAATCGTCTTTCATATAATCAAACTGCTACAGTAGAAGATTTAAATACATTAGCTAAACACGGTCGTGTTAAAGCTTCAACAGCTTTCTTTGGAAATATTTTTGGTGTAAAACCAATCATTATTTCTGATGCAAAAGGAAATAACTTTGCAGTAGAAAAAGCAAAAGGAAGAAGAAACGCTCTTCTTAGAATCGTTGCAGTCGCAAAAGAAAGAAGTACAGAACTTACTGAGGGAACTATTTACGTTACTGAGGCTGATGCAAAACCAGAAGATATTGAACTTTTAGTCTCTCAATTAAAACTTGCAGGATTTAAAAACATTATTCCTCAAAAGATGGGACCAATTCTTTCTGCATCATGTGGTCCAGCTACAATCGGCCTTTTCTATAGAGGGAAAGAAGAAACCCGCGTAGGAGAATAAAATGATTCTCAAGAAATTAAATGGTGAACAATTCAAAGAATTACTTACTAATGGTGCGTTAAACTTAAAAGCCAATTACGAAGAAGTTGACTCTCTTAACGTTTTCCCTGTTCCTGATGGAGATACAGGTACCAACATGCTTAGAACCATATCTGGTGGTGTCTCTGCTTTGAATGGTTTTGATGCAAAAGACTTAGGTGAAGTTGGTAAAGTAGTTTCAAAAGGAATGCTTATGTCTGCTAGAGGAAACTCTGGCGTTATACTTTCCCAAATTTTTAGAGGAATTTGTAAAGGTTTTGAAGGAAAGAAAGAAGTTGATGCAGTTCAACTCGCAGCAGCTTTCAAAATAGGTGTTAAGCAAGCTTATGGTGCTGTTGTTACTCCAGTAGAAGGTACAATTCTTACCGTCTTTAGAGAAGCAACTGAAGTTGCAGCTAAGAAAGTTACAAAAGAATCCACAATTAATGAGTTCTTTGAAGAACATTTAAAACAAGCTGCTAAATCACTTAAGAAAACAAAAGAAATCTTACCTGTTCTGAAAGAAGCAAATGTTATTGACTCTGGTGGTGCAGGTTACGTTTACATCGTCAAAGGTATGGTTAAATTCCTTGATGGTGAAAAGATTGAAGCAGAACTAGTTAAAGAAGAAAAGTCTTCTGAACCAGCTGCTGAAATTGATTTTGGCGCATTCACCAGAGACGACACACTTCAATTTGGTTACTGCACTGAATTCATTTTAAGACTTCAATCTGCCAAAGTTGATGTTGATAATTTCAGTGTTGATCAAATTATTTCTGATTTAAATGAAGATGATATTCAAGGCGATTCAATTGTTGCTTTAAAAGATGATGATGTTGTTAAGGTTCATGTTCACACAAAGGAACCAGGAATTGTCCTCCATAAAATGCGAAAATACGGGGAATTCCTAACAATTAAGTGTGAAAACATGGCTCTTCAACATAACGAAAATATGTCAGAAGAGGAACGTGAATCGCAAGCAAAACGCGAGCACAAAAAATATGCCATTGTTGCAGTTGCACAAGGCCAAGGAATTATTGAACAATTCAAAGCCCTTGGTGTTGATGTTGTTGTCTCTGGAAACCAAACAATGAATCCTTCGACCGAAGACTTCATTAAAGCATTCAAATCTCTTGATGCTGAAAACATTATTGTGTTCCCGAACAACAAGAACATCATTATGGCCGCAAAACAAGCAGCACAACTTTATAAAGGGGCAAAGATTAAGGTTATTCAATCAACCTCAATCCCACAATGTTATTCCGCTCTAACTATGTTAGATTACTCAAGTGATGACTTCACAATTATCTGTGGTTCATTCTTAGAAGCAATTCGTAACGTTGTTACAGGTGAAATTACAGTCGCTAATAGATCAACAAGACTTAATGGTGTTTCAGTTCAAAAGAACGATCACATTGGTATTCTTGATGGCAAGCTCGTAAAATCAACCAAGTTTAAAAATAGAGTCGTTGTAGACTTACTTGCCAAAGTTCCAGGTATGGAAGATAAACAAGTGCTAACTATCATCTATGGTAAAGATACAACCGAAGAAGAAAAGGCAAAGAATATGGCTAACATTAAGCAAAAATATCCTTACCTTGAAGTTGGTGCAATCGATGGCGGTCAAGCTGTCTATAAGTACTTGCTCGCAATTGAATAATTACTACAAGGAATCCGCAAAGGGTTCCTTTTTTTTAACTAAAAATTAAATTATCGAAATATATGGGAAATCTCGAGGATTTTTAGATATTAGTCTTTAAAAATGGTTAAAAAATTTGCTTTTTATAAATAAAAGGTATAACCTATTGCCGCTATGCAATACTTGGTATTTTTTGCATTATTAGTCTTAGTGCCAATGACCTTGACACTTATTGACCGTAGAATAAAAGGAGCACGTTCAGTGCTATTTAAGCTTGTAAGTGTAATTACTGTTATGGGCTTTTTATTCTTTGCGGTTTATTTTTATGGACAACAAATACTTGCAACATTCAAAGTTAACGTTAAATCATTCACAAACATCAAGGCATTCTTTAATTCGAGAATTTTAGTTTTGTTCTTGCTTCTTATTTTTGTGTTACTAATTGCATGCAAGTTAGTCTTTACAGTTCTTGTTTTCAAGAGTTTTAATAGACCAGCTAGTAAATTAGATAAGACTATAACTTTAGTTAGTATTGTCTTTGATCTTGCGTTAATACCTAATATTTTAGTTAATAATGCTTTCTTTACAGTTTTTGTTGTAATCACTTTAATAGAATTAGGACTAGTTTATTCAAAGCTAGTCTTTTCTATTACTTCTAAGGAAGGAAAGGAGGTTTTAGCATAATATGTTATATTTAATTGCTGGAATTTCCTTTGTTGTTGTCTTCTTATTCCTTTTCTTTTATAAATTAGGAGAAAAGAAAGGATTTTGCTTAAGAACATTCATCTTAAGGATTTTGAATATTATTGGTAATTTCTTTAAGAAATTATTCTATAAAGTATTTAAAAAAGGTGCTGAACCAGAGAAGAAAGAAAAAGTTAAAAAGGAAATTAAACCTATTTCTTATTTAACAATCGTCAAAGTTGTCTCAGTTATTGCTGTAGTCATCTTCTTTGTCCGTTACATGTCCTTTAAGGAAGTTCAATTACTTGAAGGTGAAGAACGCATATTTGATTTTAGACCAGCTGGTGCAGGTCCATTTGATAAACCAATTCTTAACCAACTCGGTAATGTCTGTATTTGGTTTGAATTTGTTGCATTCTTAACTATTGTTACTGCCCCATTCTTTGATTCAAAGATTACAAAATTCATTTCACTTTATGTTTCTGCTCCGCTTATTTTAGCTTGCTTTGCAGGAATGCCATTAATGTATGGAATGATGGTCGGACATCAAAAAATCGGATTCACATATAAGATGTTCGGTATTGAGATGGGTATCTTGGTAGCACTTTGTGCTATGAACTGGTTAGTTAACTGGAAAACTAAATTCTATAGACCAACAATTATTAAGGGATTAGTAACCACAATAATTTTCCTTATCTTCTCAATTCCAACTTATTTACCACAATCATTGTTTGGACAAGCTCCAGCCCTTTGGAATGCTTATAACTTAAGTTCAACTCATAGAATATTCATTTATTGCTTTATTCTTATCCCACCTTTACCACTTTATTTCTTCCTTAGAAATCAAAGTAAACCATTTATTAGATATACCTTATTAAATATTTCAACAGGTGTGATGATTTTATTCGTTGCATTCACTAAATATGATGCATTTATGGAACCGTGGAGATGGCCATTACACTTGTGTAATACCGCTGTCTTTGTTATGCCATTCTGCTTTGTTTTCAAAGCAAAGAGGTTGTTCTATTTCACATACTTCATCAATGTCTTTGGTGCGATGTTTGCTATCTTAATGCCTAACACAGGCGACATGGTTAACATTATGCACCCAGATATTTGGAGATATTGGTTTGACCACTCAATCGCATTCTGGATGCCGTTGTTAGCAGTTGCAGTAAGAGTATTTGAAAGACCAAAACTCAAACAATATTTCTTCTCAACCGTTTGGTTCACAGTCTATTTTGTATTTTGTGTTGTTATTAATACAGTTTTCAGAGCATATGGTGGATATATCTACCAAACTAAGTCTGTTTATGATGGGCTCAATTTTGTCGAGCCATACACCAAATACCATATGGTCCACGGTTCAAACTTCTTCTTCGCGAACAGCGATTTCTTACCGAAGAAGTTTGGGGAACTTGGAAAGAAAATTTATAACATCGAATGGCATTTCCACTTCAAGAATGCCCCAAGTGATGCAATTGTTTACCCAGCATTCCAAATCCCATATTACATCGTTTATGTCTTACTTGGATTTGGTATGTGGTTTGTATATGTATTATTCTTCAAGATTTCAGAAGAACATTACGAATTAAGATTAAAACTAAAAGCAATCAAAGCAGATAGATTAGCACTTGAGTCCAAAATGGACGGAAGGAGTATACAAGAACCTATGGATAAAAACGCGGGAATTTCCTACAAATTAATTGATTTTTCCAAGAAATATGCCGGTAGAAAAGTCTTTGCTGTTGAACACGCAAATCTTGAAGTTCATGGTGGAGAAATCTTCGGATTCCTTGGTCCAAATGGCGCAGGTAAATCTACAATTATTAAATCAACAGTTGGTATTCAACCTATCACATCAGGTCGTATTGAAATTTGTGGTTATGATGTTCAATCTCAACCAATTGAAGCTAAATCGTTAATTGGTTTCGTTCCAGACCATTACGCACTATATGAAAAATTGTCTGGAAGAGAATATCTCAACTATATTGCAGATATTTATAAAGTTTCAAAACAAGACCGTGAAGAAAGACTTGATAAATATATCAAACTCTTCGAACTTGAAGGAGCTATCGATAATAAGATTAAGACATACTCACACGGTATGAAACAAAAGATCACTATTATGGCGGCATTAGTCCACGATCCAAAAATTTGGATCTTAGACGAGCCATTAACAGGTCTTGACCCTCAATCTATATTCCAAGTTAAGCAATGTATGATTGAGCACGCTAAAAAAGGAAATATCGTATTCTTCTCATCACACATCATTGATGTTGTTGAAAAATTATGTGACAAAATCGCAATTATTAAAAAAGGACATATTATGTGTGTTAGAGACACTAAAGATGTCGAGGCAGAAGCAGGTTCACTTGAACGCTACTATCTCGATATGATTGGAGACACAGTTACAAAACGTAAATAAAAACAATGGAAAAGGAAAAAATAGGATTCAAAACTAAGATGAAAAACTTCTTTGGTAAAATCAAAGGACGTTTTAAAGCATTCTTTAATAAAGAATATCTTTCCTATTCCTTTGAAAAATATAAAGCATTTACTGCTTTGCAGTATAAAGAAGTCTTCGGTAGAGAAAAAGCCGAAAACGAGACAAGAGAAAAAGTTATTAGAATTGCTTCTCCAATAATTAAATTTGCTGTTGTCTTTGGTTTAGCTTACGCCATTTTATTCCTTGGAAACGGAATGTTTGGAATTATCCAACCATACAAAATGTATGAGTTATATGTTTTCGTTACAACCGTCTTACTTGTACTTCAACTTCTTACATCAACTGCAAGTTCTACAAAGAGTTATTATATCGCTGAGGATAATAAGGTTCTTATTACCTTCCCATCTTCTGGTGCAAGTTTATTCTTATCTAAGGTAACAATTGAATTTATTAAAGAGTTAAAGAGCATGCTTGGTATGTTTGTTCCGCTTTCGTTAGCCCTTATTATTTACACAACCACAAGCAACCCGCTTGCTCCATTCTCAATTGCTTCAGCATTCTGGATGTTTATTCCAATGCTATTTATTTGTGCAATTGTTGTTTTGTTTGGTTCGTTACTTTCAGTTTTGTATTTACAATACCTTAGACTTGTTAAAACCGTTCCTGTAATTAGATTAATTGTTTTAGGCACATTATTTGCTGGCGCAATTTATCTTGCAGTTATTATTATTAATAAGATCCCTGCTGATATAGAGTTAAGAACTATTTGGATTGATATCACAAGAGGCATCAATTCCTTCTTGGATGGATTTATGAAGTTCTCATATCCATTTGTTTTCTTATGTAGCATTATTTGTGGTGAAACAGGCTCATATAGAGGCTATAAGCTTACTGGCTTAACATTTGGTAAGTTTGCGTTATTACTCGCAATCACCTTAGTTGCATTCATTTTAGTATTCGTTGTTATTAAGAGACTCTTCTTGCATATGATGACTAAATCTGTTGACTATGAAAAGGTTAAAGAAAACACTTCACATCCAAACCACGTTCACCATAGACACACCACATTTGCATTCAAAGAGTTTAAGATCTCAATTAGAACTCTAGAAATTTCTGGTTCCTATATTGTTACATATGTTTTGATTCCGGTTCTGATTCTTTTGCTATGCAAAATTTTCAACGCTATTAATACTAATATGAGGGGTGACATGTTGACAATTATGTTCTTGGTGTTATTAATTTCACTTCCATTATTAGCATCTAACACCCCATTATCATCAGCATATTCTAGAGAAGGCCATGCTGGTTATATTAAGAAAACAAAACCTATTGCGCCTTATACCCCGATGATTTCTAAACTCTTATTTAACTTGATACTTTCAGTACCTTGTATTTTTGCATCTATGTTTATTGTTGGAAAATTTGGAAATGTTGATACTCCATCTATTGTTGTTTTAGGAATCTCAGTGTTATTAATTCAATACGCACACATTTTCTATTCTTCAACATTAGACTTTACCAAACCAAGAAATGAAAGTTACCAAACCGAAGGACAAGACGCGAAGAATCCAAACGAAAACACTTCAACAGTTATTGCATTCGTTTTATCTTTCGTTTTGGCAGGACTTGTTTTCTTCTTCTTTAATGAACAAGTCAAAATTAACCAAGAATTATACATTACATCAGCATCATTTATTAAAGCCGCTGTTAGAGTATTATTCGTATCAATTGCAGTATTTGCTTCAGCCTTTGTGCTTTATATTTTAAAGCTTAAAGCTTTCTTTTTGGAGAGATAATATGAAAAAGCCAGTTCTTATTATTATTAGTATCATCTATATTATTGCGATTGCGGTCGTTGGCTTTTTAGGAATCTCTGCCCGTGTCTTTAACCCACAAATATTTGTTGAAGGCATTCAATTAACATTCGATCCTAAACTCGAGGATAAATCTAACACGATTAATGCTGTTGAAAAAGAGCAATATAAGTTGGATTACAAGTATTTAATTAAGACAAGTGAAACGGTCGTTTCGTTCTATGTTTCTGCAGCTGTACTTCCAAATAACGCGACAAATAAAAAGTGTGCTTTCGCTGCTCAAAATACTGCTGAATATTACACTATGGAAGTTAGTGACTTAAAGGGTGATTATACAACCGCTACATTCACAGTGGATACAACCAAGTATACAGAAAAAACTAAAACTATATATTTCAGTGTTGAATCAACAGACGGAAATAAAGACGTTGTTAAACACGTTATGATATTTATTCAAAAAGGCTAATGCTTGAAAGGAGGGATTTATCGGAAAAAAGTAAAGAAAAACCGCATATTTACACAAAATTTTAAAAAATTGATTATTCAAAAAGAAAGGAAAAAATATATGAAAAACATTAAATCTATCTTAGCCTTAATGCTCATGGGTGGTTTAGTAGTTACAGGTTGTAAAGGTAAAGACAAAAAGAACCAAGAACCTGATTCAGGCGAACAACAACAACCAAGTGGCGATCAAGGCGGAGAACAACAAAAAGAAGCTTCAGTTAGCTTAGACAAAACCTCTGTATCTGTTAAGGTCGGAGAAACAGTCAAATTAACTGCTAGAGCAAGCGATGGTACAGGTGACGTTGTTTGGTCAACAAGTAATGATCAAATCGCAACAGTCGATCAAACCGGTCTTGTTACAGGTGTCGCAGAAGGCCCTGCAACAATCACAGCAACCTACAGTGGTAAAACCGCAACTTGTAGTGTTACAGTCGTTGCACCAGAAGCAAAGGTCGTTACATCAATCTCATTAACACCTGCATCATTAACCCTTGACTTAGTTACCAACTTAACTGGTGTTGTTACACCAATCGTTGTTGCCGACGAAGGCGTTGATACAACAGTCACATGGTCTATTAACAACACAAACATTGCATCAGTTAGCTCAGCAACAGGAACAGCAACTGCTCCAGTTACAGTTACCGCACTTGCAATTGGTCCTGCTACTTTAACCGCAACATGTGGTGATAAGACAGCAACATGCCAAATCGAAGTTATTCAACCAAGATATTCCTTAAACGGTATGTCTGAAAATGCAAACATTGTTAAATTTAAGTCAAATGTTGCCGACGAAGGCGATGTCTTTATTGGTGAAACAAGCGACATTCTCGAAGTCGGTGATGAAAACGCATTAGATTTAAAACCAAGACTTATCATCTTTGATGAAGAAGAACTTCAACTCGTTGATCAATCAAATTGGGCTTACCCATATACTTTCGAAATGAAGGAAGTTGTTGGTAGTGAGCTTCAAACTGTTGATGCAACAGAAATGGTCATCTTTGATGAACAAAAATGTCAATTCGACTTCACAACTGTTGCTATCAACAAAACATTCCAATTAACAGTTTCTCCTGGTGGCTTAAGTGCTGCTCAAAGAGAACAGGCAGAGTTCAAGAGCGTAATTAAAGTTAAAGTTGTTGTTGGCTACAACGTTTATGACGCTGACCACTTAGCATACTTCAACGATGTTACATTTACACCAAATGCAAGACAAGAAGGTTCTGCGCGTGCTTATGATGACTTCAACCCAAGTTGGGCAGCATTCAGAAGTGCAAAACAATTAAACCCAACATATCTTGCTCCGCGTATTCTTTTACAATCAGACATCAAGATTATGAAAGAAAACCTTCCAGAAATTATGTTCTGGCAAGAAAGTGATGGCGTTGCTGCAGCACAAGTTGGTAAGATGGTCGACTCAACAGACGTCTATACCCGTTATGCTGATGGATTTACCTTTAATGGTAACTACTTCAACGTTAACACTGCAGATCTCCCAGTTAATGGTAACCAATGGGGTAGTGATGGTATTTCCCACTCCACATTATTCAAAGTTGCTGAAATTCGTAATAATCCAGCCGAAGATTCATCACTTCTCTTCAAGAACTGTACATACTACGGTAACTCCCCAAGAAGTAACGATCCTCAATTTTCTGGTGGTTTAATCTTCTTCAAGGTTCAAAACTCCCACAATGCAAACCCATTAACAGTTAACGCTGTCTTTGATAACTTTAACGTTACAAGAGCATGTATCTCATTCTATGCTGAATATGGTCCAACAAATACCACAATCAGAAATTGTAAAGTTTCTGAAGGTTATGCAAATGGTATCTACTTATACATGAATGGTGATTTGCACTTTGAAAACTCTAATTTAACCCAATTTGGCGGTCCAATTATTGTTACAAAAGGTCACAATGAAACAATTGTTGGTTTCCATATTACCGCTGATGCATCAACAGTTTTATCAAACTGGTGTGCTGGTGAAGAACCATGGTTTATGTCCACTCACGCTAATACTGCTATTACCGAAATCCAAAAGGCTGATCCAGTTATGAACTATTCATGTGGAAAGACATTTATGAGTGGTGATGACAAGTTAATGAACTTCATTGCTGTTAACTATGGTGATGTTCCATTTATGACATTTAACAAAGTCGGAATGGCTAATACTATTGGTTTTGATGCAAACACAACTAGTGTTGCTACATATCAAACATATTTACAAGGTGGTGCTGGTATCTTCAATACAGATAATGGTGCTATCTACACCTATATGGGAGATAACTCAACAATTGCATCATCAGGACTTGGTGGATCATACTTAGACTTAATGCAATACAACAGTAGCTTCGGTTATACCACAATGGTATTCGAACTTCTCTCATTATAATTTGCTAGACTAATGTAATCATAAAGAGGCAAGGAAATATCCCTGCCTCTTTTTTGAATTTGTGTATATAATGTATGTATGATTATTGTTAAAAATTTAACAAAAAAGTATAACTCCAAAGTCAAAGACGAAGAGGTTATTGCGTTAAACAAGATCAACCTCGTTTTACCTGATAAAGGTTTTATTGCAGTTTATGGCGCATCTGGTTGTGGTAAATCAACTCTCCTTAATGTTTTAGGTGGTCTTGATCAAGCCGATTTTGGCGAGATGATTGTTAATGGTAGATCCACCAAAGGATTTACTGCCCACGACTGGAATTCCTACCGAAATCAAGAAGTTGGCTTTGTTTTCCAAAACTACTTTTTACTTCCACATTTGAATGTTTTTGATAACATCGCTGTTACTCTTCAAATGTCAAAACAGACGGAAAATCTTAAGGAAAAAATACATAACGCCTTATCTGAAGTTGATTTAGCGAAGTTCGCAAAACGCTATCCAAGACAACTTTCAGGTGGTCAACAACAAAGGGTTGCAATCGCTAGAGCATTAATCGCAAATCCTTCCATTATTCTCGCAGATGAACCAACTGGTGCTCTTGATGAGAAATCTTCAAAATTGGTTATGAAAACCCTAAAAGAAGTTTCAAAAGAACACCTTGTTGTTATGGTTACTCATAACGAAAGAATGGCTAAGGAATATGCTGATAGATTAATCGAAATATCGTATGGCAACATCATTTATGATTCAGACCCAATTGACCTTGAAAAGATAGAAAAAATTGAGAAAAACCCACTTTCTCCAGTTCATCTGCCATTTAGAACTTCCATTAAGTGGTCTGCTAGAAACGTAGTAAAGAAAAGAGGACGTTCAATCCCAATTGCAATCGCTTCTGGTATTGGTCTTGCTGCTGCGGGTGTTGTTATGTCGATGACGCAAGGCGTTAACGACTATGTTGGAATTGCGCAAAAAGCCGCGATTAAAGACTATCCAGTTTATGTTACATGCCATTCGAAGAACTCAAGCGAATCCAATGAAGCTAATTTACAAGAATTCCCAGATTCACAAGACATCATCATTGAGAAGTCTGACTATAAAGCTCAAGAGCATTACATTACGATGCAAGATGACTTTATGGAGTATATGAAGGGTTTAACTCCAGGTAAAGATTATGCCCACGTTAGTACAAATAAGTCTGTTAAATTCAATATGTTCACTAAGTCTACTAAGGACTCTTATGTTAAAGTTGAATCTACCTCGTATACAACCTGTATTGCCCCAACAACAGACACTTACAAGTTTTTGCTTGATGATCAATACGATTTAATTGCTGGTGACCACCTTCCAACAAATAAAAACGAAATGACCTTAGTTGTGGATACTTTTAACCGTATCGACCTTTATGCCCTCCAAAGAATGGGCTTTGATACATCTGGCGACAAGATTACTGCTCAAGAAGTTTTTGACAAAACATACAAAATCGTTAGCAATGATGATTATTACTATCCTGAAGACAAGGAAGTTAAGGTTAACGACACAACTGTAACCAGAGAAGTTTATAAGGGTTATGGTACTTCTCACTATGAAGATTTATATGAAAATCACGGACAAATTGATTTAAAAATTGTTAGCATTATTCGTCCAAAAGAGAAAACAACAAACACAATTTATAACAACATTCTTTTGTATCACCCAGATTTGATTGACTTTCTTTTGAATGAAACTACTGGTTTAAATACTTTGTCTCATGTTGTGCAACTTCAAAAAAGTAATACTGAATGGGACATCGTAACTGGAAACAACTATGTTGCATCTTATCAAAGCGGATACGAATTAACTCCTACATATCAACACGAAAGTAGACTCGTTGATCTTGGTGGAAAAGACAGAATTACTGCTTTCTATTTTTACACTGATACATTTGACCAAAGAAATAGAATTATTGAATACGCTGAGAACTATCAAAAGAAGAAATCACAGGTCGATCCAGAATCCGATATTGTTATTAGAACAAGAGACTATCTTGAGAGTGTTACATCCTCATTTACATCTCTAGTTAAGACGTTTTCAACCATCTTAATGGCATTCTCGCTTGTCTCAGTTTTAGTTGCTGCTATTCTAACTGCAATCTTAACCTATATATCCGTTGTTGAACGTAAACGAGAGATTGGTTTATTAAGGTCCCTAGGGGCTCGACAAAGAGATATTTCATATATGTTTATCACCGAAGCATCATTAATTGGTATAGTCGCTGGTGTATTAGGTGTCGCTTTATGCTATTTATTAGCCCCACTAGCGTCTAAAATCGTTGTTAACCTTATTGGTATGGCTAATACAAAGATTCTCACGCCTACGGCCGCCCAATTCTCCAAGGTTCAACCTTGGTTGATACCGGTCCTGTTTGCTGGTGCAATTGTTATTGGCATTGTTTCTTCACTAGTTCCTGCTATTATTGCAGGTCACAAGAAACCAGCAGATGCATTAAAAGAATAATATGAAGTTTGATCACGTTACGGGAAAGTGTGTTGACCTTTCATTTGAAGGGAAAGGTGTTGTTAAACTTTCCTATGGAACTGTTTTTGTTGATGGCTTATTTCCGGGCGAAGAAGCAGAGATAGAGATTCAATACAAAAGAGCAGGCTCATACTTTGGAAAAGTTTTTAGATTAATTAAAAAGTCGCCAAATAGAATTCAACCTAAATGTGGTGTCTGTACAGCTTGTGGTGGTTGCCAATTACAACAACTAGCGTATCCAGCACAGCTTGATTATAAAACTAAGAAAGTCGCAGACGCCTTTAGACGTCAAAATATAGAAAATATAAAGGTTTTGCCGTGTATTTCAATGGAAAATCCTTATGAATATCGTAATAAAATCCAAGTTCCTATTGGTAGAGACCCACACGGACACATTGTCTCGGGTTTCTATAGAAGCGGGACCCATAAAATAATTCCAATTGATAAATGCTGGATTGAGGATCCTAAAGCTGGAAAGATTATTTTCGAACTTAAGAAACTCATGAAGGAATTTCATTATTCACCATACGACGAAGACACTAGAACCGGCCTTGTTAGACATGTTTTAATACGTACTTCGTATCATTATGATGAAGTTATGGTTACTTTAGTAACCAATCAAGATGAATTTAAAGGCAAAAATAATTTTGTTAAAGAATTTATTAAAAGATGTCCGAATATTAAAAGCCTTATTCAGAATATCAACACTAGGGATACAAATGTAATCTTAGGAGAGAAAGAAAGAACTCTTTATGGACCATCTGTAATTAAAGATTCAATTTTGGGTGTTAATTTCTTAATTTCTTCTAAATCATTTTTCCAAGTAAATCCTGTCCAAGTTGAAAAATTATACGGAAAAGCACTAGAATTTGCGGATTTAAGCAAAGAAGAAAATGTTTTAGATGCTTATTGCGGTATAGGAACGATTTCATTGTGTGCTTCAAAATATGTTAAAAAAATTACAGGTGTTGAAATTGTTAAAGAAGCAATAGTGGATGCAAAGAAAAACGCAAAATTAAATAACATTACTAATGCAGAATTTTTGCTCGGTGATGCTGGTGAAATATTTGAAAAACTTACATGTCAAGGAGAAAAATACTCAACAGTCTTTGTTGACCCTCCAAGAAAAGGATTGGATCAAAAATTTATTGACACTTTACTAAGATTACAACCAGAAAAAGTTGTATATGTCTCATGTGATCCTGAAACATTAGCGAGAGATATAAAACTTCTATCAGAAAAATATTTAGTCAAAGAAGTTCATCCAGTAGATATGTTTCCAATGACATTTCATGTAGAAACGGTAGTATCTTTACGATTAAAAGAAAGATAATTCTTTTGCTTAGGCATGTTAATATTTGGATAATAAATTAAAAGGAAATAATTTATGAATAAAACGACAGTTGCAATGATTACTATTATGGGGAGCGCAATATTGAGCCTTACTGGTTGTAATAGCAAAAAAAGTGTCTCTCAAAAATACAATAGCTTATTGTCATATTTAAACAACTTCAGTTTATATTCTTGTAGCAGTGTTGATAGTTTATTAAATGAACTACCTGATGATTATAAAGAAGTCTCTTCTATAAGAAGTGAGTACTACACTTTTCGTAAGGATGTTAAGGTTATTGAAGATGCTCGTCTTACAGATGCTGAATCAGATAATGTGAGAACCTCTTTTATTAAACTTTTAAAAGCAAATTCCAGTAACATTTATTGGGACATTTCAGCATTTCTTACATCTAGTTATGTCTATGAAAAAGTAATATTTGGGTATGAATGGAATTGCTATTCTGGAATGTTTTTCTATCATGAAAACCCTGAAGGGCAGAATTTAACTTGGTTATCAACGTCTTTGCCAACTAATAAAGACGAAGCAAAAGAGTATTATTTTTATATTAATAAAGCAACAAACGGATTGGTGTTTGGTTATACCAATCAATCTGATTCAAATGATAAATTCGATTCATTTATCGTCAATAAAGTATCTTTGACTAATGAAATTTATCTTTCTATTTCTTTATATTGTTATGCAA
>JAEEGK010017173.1_pt1 | contig 15811 bp, 9 predicted proteins | sample 8958771 | NCBI WGS metagenome assembly JAEEGK01 (sample SAMN16246547, study PRJNA631951) | gut metagenome | biome: gut microbiome; feature: rumen; material: SC-attached | host: Bos | place: Iran: Karaj | collected 2018-10
TCGAGAAGAATGTTGCCAACAGGATGGGAATAAAAATGTCCGTCGGCTGGGCGGCACCCAGCTGTGCACGATACACCATGATACTGACGGGAATGAGCGTCAGGCCACTGGTGTTCAACACTAAAAACATAATCATCGGGTTCGATGCCGTCACTTTCAACGACTGTAGCTCGTTGTCGCTGATTTCGCCTTTCTCATTTTTAATTTTTAATTGTTCATTTTTAATTTCCTCCATCTGTTCCATCGCCTTCAGACCAAGGGGTGTGGCGGCATTGTCCAGTCCCAGCATGTTGGCAGCAATGTTCATGAAGATACTGCCCGTAACGGGATGTCCTTTAGGAATGTCTGGAAACAGTTTGGTAAAGATGGGTGATAGCACACGGGCCAGCACATTGACCACGCCGCCCTTCTCGCCGACTTTCATCACGCCGAGCCACAGCGAAAGCACGCCCGTCAGGCCCAGAGAAATCTCAAACGCCGTCTTCGACGAAGAGAACGTCGAATCCATCATAGCCGGGAAGACATCGAAGTCGCCCAGAAACAATAACTTCGCGGCAGCAATGACGAATGCCACGAGGAAGAACGCTATCCAAATATAATTCAGTACCATACAGACTGCAAAGGTACGATTAAACCAGCAAAAATCAAAATTATTTATGAAAAATTCGTGTTCAGTTCCTGATAATTCATGTTTGAGACAAAAAAAGAGCGGTTGCATCGCGCAACCGCCCCTTTCGATATAAATATCTAAGTATTTGATGTATTCAAATTACTCCCAGAACTTCTGTGAGGGATTCTGAACCCAGGCAGCGAACTTGCCTGAACTCTTACTGCCACCCCACCTCACGTCGATATCCTGGAATTCGTCGCACCACTCAACTGTGACAGGAACAGCAATCTTGCTGGCAACCTTACCGGTGGGAGCTTCAAGTGGTGTCCATGTCTGACCACCGTTCTTAGAAACCTCAACCTTGATAGCCTTGACACCATCGAAGAAGGCCTGGTCTGACTTGCTGCTACCGAAGTTACCGCTTACATGCAGAATCTGACTAGCAGTCTTGGCATAATGAGCGCCAGGATATGTATTGGTCATGGTCATGCTAGCACCTAAGATAGCGTGAGCTTCCCAGTCTGATCTCTCATTGATACGGATAGGATAGATACCACCGGCTGCAAGAATCTTAATGTCAACCTGTTCTGAGCTAATCCATTTCACGTCGAAGACGATATCGTTGAAGTCGAAGTCAGAGTTCTCGCTAACGGTCAGGTCCTCAGCCATGATGCGCAGGTCATAGGGATCATCATCGGGCTCATCGGGAATGATGGGAGTATCGTTAACCGGCTTAGCTTCTGTCAGTGTAACAATCCAGTCACTATAGTAACCATCTGCACCACCATGAACTTTTACCCATTTGCCCATAGTACTGCTAATAACAGGAAGATATTCGTTATCAAGCATTTCATAAAGGTATGTCAGGTCAAGACATAACTCTTCCTGCATGACATCCTCGTCTTCGCCAGTATTATTGTTATAACGAGTACCCACCTTTACAAGTTTTCTTACAGCATGCTGGTTCCAGTCAACGTCGCCATTGTCACCACAATATTCATTTGTTTGTGCAATGAGCATAGGAACAGGCTTACCGTCGAAAATAATCAAGCCGTCTCTGTTAACAACATCTTCAAACTTACCGGCTTTTGTGCCATCCCAAACATAAGTCCAGTCAGGCATGTCTCTATAAGTAGCATAGCGAAGAGTCTTCTGAACTTCACCTTTACCGTTAAGGAAGGTCTTTCCCTCAGCATTCAAAGAGTCGGTATCAGTGTGTACATAGATGTCATCACCTACAATCTGCTCGAAGTCAAAGCCCATGAATGAACGGTTCCAACCATCATTCAATAATTCGCCATTCAGTCCCTTGCCATTAGCCCATGTGCGAATCGTCTTCCAGCTTACGAGACTGGTATACTCTGTATGACCCAGTGAACCGTCGCTATTGAAATAACCGAACTTATTAGTTGTTGAGTTAACCATCAGCTGAATCTCGTCACTATGCTCTGTAGCATTTTTCGGTTCCAGATACGTTACAGTGTCAGTATTCTGTACGTTGGGATTGGTACTGCAAGTACCGTAGTTGAAATTAAAGATATGATCCTGAGTGTTGTTGGGATAAACAGCAGCAAGGTGATCCATGTGGTTAGAGCCGATTACATATTGAGGATTCCAAGACACACTATTAGCGGATTCATATTGCTCAGGTGACTCACTGCCTGTCGTGTTCGTACCACCTTTGTAAACCTGCTGTACGAAATAGTTCGTCCAACCTGGATCTTCATATTTCTTTAATTGGTTCTGCTGGAAATACTGGCGGACGATGTCCTTCTGCTCAGGAGTAAGCTGTGGTACTACTACCCAAGCCTCTGCCCACATATTGGCGTTAGGATAAGTACCACGTGTGAGAGCGCGAGATGCATTTGCACTGAAACCCCATGTCTGGTTAGGATTGGGTTGACCAAAACGGTTGATGAAAGCCGTCTCATACTTCTGTACATCAGGGTTGACGTACGTCACTTCGTCTTTTGAGCAGCTTGCCAATGCTAAGGCAGCGATACCCATCATCAAATACTTTTTCATCATGTTTGTTGTTTAATTTGAGTTTATTATTAGTGAAATTTTAACGTTTTCGGTTGCAAAGATACACACTTATTTTGAATATCCCTCAACATTTTGCGTTAATTATAGTTAACGAGAGGAAATTTGTTTGGAAATACATCGAGATTCATCGACGAAAAAAGAGCGGTCGCATCTCGCAACCGCCCTTTAAACAATGATGTTATCTAAGTTTTTGATGCATTATTCAACACCTTTCCAGAAGGGAGCGTTTTCGTTCTGCACCCAGTTTTCGAAGGCATTTTCACCCCACAGATCGTCGATGTCCTGGAATTCGTTGCACCATTCAACGGTGACAGGAACACCAATCTTGCTGGCTGACTTGCCTTGAGGAGCGGTCAGCTCTGTCCAGGTCTTACCGCCATTCTTCGATACTTTAATCGAGATGTCGCGGACACCAAGCTTGAACAAAGGATCTCCTGCACTGCTACCAAAGTTACCGCTGACTTCAAAGGCTTCTGCATTGTGTTTGTAGTGTTGGCCTTCATAAGTATTCGTCATGGTCATACCTGCACCAAGCAGAGCGTGAATCTCCTTGTCTTCTCTGTCTGCAATGATGATAGGATAGATACCACCGGCTGCGCGAACCTTTACCAAAGCAGTGGTAGAGCTGACGTACTTCACGTCGAAGACGACATCATTGAAGTCGAAGTCAGAATTCTGGTCAACCGTGAGGTCCTCGGCCATGACGCGGAAGTCATAAACTACTGGGTCTGGATCAGGAGTCGGGTCAGGAGTTGGATCGGGTGTTGGATCAGGAGTTGGGTCGGGTGTGGGGTCTGGAGTTGGATCAGGAGTGGGATCGGGATCCTCTCCAATCTTGAAGCCAGGCGTACAGCCGTTGACGCCCAGATTGAATGGGGTGCTGGCAGGTATGACTTCATTGTTACCCTTAGTAACCTTCTTTACATTGCCATTGCCAGTAACATTGGCTATCGTGTTAAAGAACTTGTAGTCGGCAATTGAAAGCGCATAATTTGTAGCATCGGTGGGATCAGTTTGATGCATGCCCTTGCCATCGGTAACATTGTTCCAAGTACCGGCATAAACATAGATGTTATTTTCGAAGTTACCACCATTCTCGGGACCATCAGCCCAGTTCAGGTAAGTGATTCTGTCTTCAATGTCGAGTACGGCATAGCCACCGCTTGTGGGACCTGTCCAAGAGGTACCGTTGTTATATAGCGTGTTGCACTGTACTAAAGCACCTGCAGCCAAACCGACGTAAGTGGGTGTGCTGGTGCCATCTTCGCTGCTGCTGAACATCAACTCGCCACCGACAATCAGTGAAGAACCCATAACGCCCTCATAGTTACGGATGCGTGCATTGTGCTTCACATAGAATTGGCATTCGTTGAAAACGCGTGCGTTGGCTACGCTGCCTTCTTCGCTGCCGAAGTGGTCGATAGCAGCCAGGCGGTGGTTGTAGAAATTACTCTCTTGTGCACCACCCCAATATTCGTTAACCTTGAAGTCGCCGTAGTTGTAGAACTTACCGAAGTTGTTGTTGAAGATAGCAACGTCAATAGTACCACCGTTGTAGTTCTCTAAATCTACAGCATTACCGTTGTTTACCTCTACCTTACCGTTACCAGTCAGTCTGCCGCCAGGAAGCACTACGAGACGTGCCTGATTAACCATGTTCAGTGTCACTCCAGAAGCCACATTCACTGTACCACCGCTAGCAATGATAATCTTACCAAACTCGCCAATGGGCTGGTCTGCTGTGATATTCCAAGTACCGGTTACCACGATAGTACGCTCGGCATTGCTGCGTGTAACGTGGTCTGGAAGATAACCCTCAGAACCAGCAACAGTAATCATGCCACTCCATGTGCCTGTAATCTTGAAGTAGCGAACATAGGTCTCGTCAATATTGGTACCTGCCTCCTTGGTGACAACCCATTGAGCGGGTACTTCCGGTGTTCCTTCTGTGTAATTCAGCCAACTGGTGTAACCAGCATTGATAATTCGCTCAACAACCTTTGGCCATGCCTCTTCTTTGGAAGAAGCTCCATAAAATGCATAATTGCTATCCCAGTAAGGTTGGATGTTTTCTATTCTCCAATTGTATTCATCAGATCCCCATGGATAGCTATAGATAACAGTGTAATTGAAATCATCAATTTTATAACCACCCTCTACAGCAGGAATTGGGTCTGTCCAATAACCCTCTTCGTCCCACGATGTGGTGTTGTCGTAGTTATCCTCTATATTGGCGCTGTTGGGTTCCTTGGCAGTTGTCAAGTAGTTTGTTACCCAAGCTTCTGTGTAGGGCTGGGAAATTTCCGGTACAGCAGGAGCAGCCATGCTACGGGTGAATGCACGTGTGTCGGCAGCACTTCCGAAACCCCAGGTGTGTTCGGGATCAGGCGTGCCGAAACGATTGGTAAAGGCAATCTCATACCTTTGAACGTCAGGATTGACATAGGTGATGTCATCCTTCGAGCAGCTTGCCAAAGACAATACGGCAAGGCTCAGCATCAAATACTTTTTCATTGTTACTAAGTTGCTAAAGTTATTATTATTATTATTACTATTATCACTAGTTTGGATGCAAAGGTACGAACTAAATCGGGAAAAGTTGAATTACGTGTATTAAAAAAGGTTAACGCAAGCGTAAACGTTCACGTTAACCCTATATTCGTAGTCAAAAATACACTTAATATACCATGCTGGCGTTGGGGTAAAGACACCAGTCGTTAGCCTTCTTTTTGTTATTAACCCACTCGCCGAAGGCATGGTTCAGTTTGTTGTAAGTGCCGTATGCGACGCCGTTTTTATAGCCTCCCATCTCATAGCCGATGCAAGGATAGCGGAACTGGCCATAGGGAACTTCCAAAGCCCATGCAAAGTTGTCGGCATAGGCATACTGATGTCCCTCGTAGAATTCGTTCAACGACTCCTGGAACTTATAGCGGTACTTATGAATCTCCCAAGGAGCAGTGATATAGTAGTAGCTGATAAAGAGGTCGAGGTCGGCGAAACCTAAGCGCGGTATAATGTTGCCATCATTGAATACGACATTATAGGTGACCGTAACAGCTGGGTAGCCCATGTAGTTCGGGCCAGGTTCGTGACTGACATTAAACTGGTAACGCGTGATGGTTCCGTTGTCGTTGTTTTGGATAAAGAAGGCGGCATGGGCATCGTCGTAGAGGTTGATGACGGGAGAGCCGTCCTTGGCGGTCAGCACGATGTCATCGTTCTGGATGATAGTACGTCTGGCACTGGAGTCTTTCACAAAACTCTTGCCGTCGTCAGTATACACCTGTGCTATCTTGTTGGCCTTGATGCCATTGATGCGCAGACCGGCAGCCACCTGCTTGGTGGTGCCAAGGGCAACGAGGGTGACGGTGAAGCGCATGACATAGTCGTTCACTTGTTCCTTCGAGAGCGACATGACGACATCGTTATAGCTCCACGAACTGCTGGCTTCGGGGTAGCTGATGTCGTAGCAGTAGTAGACCGTTTGTGGCTGCAGCTTGTTGAACGTTCCTTTATTCGTGGTGTTCGGATGGCTGAAGTCGATGGTCTTTGTCGTCATATAGGGAGCGGCCACGATGGTATACTTTTCATCAGCGTCAACGGCTGCAATATAGATGCTGTCCGCCATGGTCGGAACGGAGTAGTTGATAGTGATCTTCTCGTTCTCTACGGCGTCATGGACGGCCATTTTCTCCGCATAGAGTGAGGTGTAGGGATTCTGCGATAAAATCTCGACACGCTTCACGTCCTTGACGTTGGGTAACACGCTGACGCTATATTCGTTCAGCATCGACCAGTCGTGGGTAGGGTCCACGTCGTCGATATTGAATGTCAGCTTCTTCATAGAGTCGGCAAGTTCCTTGTTGAACTCGTTCTTGTTACATGAGGTAGTGGTGAACGCTATCATTGCGCTCACCACTATTCCTATTAAGATGACCCAAATTGTCTTACGCATAGGTCTTATACCTTATTATATATATAAGAATCTGATAAATCTATTGACTCCGTGGTTTAATAGAGTCCGTCCTCGTCCATCACGGTGCCGTTGTTAGGAACGGTATACCAGTCTTCGTTGGCACCTACCGTGGTGGCGAATCCCTCGAATTGCGAGTAGGCAGTCTTGACATTCACCCACTCACGCGGCCACTTCCAGTCCTCAGGAATGATGACGCCGTAGGGTGCAGAGCCTGAGCCTGAGAGGCGCATTTCGTACTCCGCCTTACCCTTTTGTTCAGGAACGTAGACAGCCAGACGCAGCTTGCGGTAATCGGCATAGTTGGCCTTTGGTACTCTGATTTCAATGGGCGTTGCATTAGCACCCTTACCATTGTCAGCATTGGTATTAATCATATAACCGTGCTGGGCACCCAACATTTCGTGAATCTCCGTGCGGTAGTTGAAGGCCAGCGTGGTAAAGTTTTCACCGTATTCCATGCCGTCTTCACCAGCATTCTCATAGAGACGCAGCTGCAAATCCAGGGTAGCACCGGCGGCAACCAGCTTCAATACAATGTCGTCACCATCCTCGCGAACCTTCAGCACCACGTCATTCATGTCGTAGTCACAGTTGCGAGAGTCTTCGAAGGCATAACTGTAGGTGGGATGCACAGGGTCGTCGGGAATAATCTCCTGACCACCTTCGGCGCCCTTGATTTCATAAATGACGTCGTTGTAGTCGAAGTCAATCCAGTCCTCAAAGCCAACAAACGTTCTGTCAGAGAATTCGAAGACAGCACAATGGGGCGTGCTAGGATTGGTGATGCCGTGGCTGATTCCTTCCTGGAATCCCCAAAGGCCAGACTGGTGTACTTCTAAATTCATCCTGCCGTCACCATAGTAGTCCTGGAAGGTATCAATCTTCTTTTTTACTACTTCACTGACGGTCGTCGTACTTGACCCACTGCCACTACCTTGCTGAACGGTAAAGCACTCGTAACCATAGAAGCCTAACTTCGAACCGGTACACAAAATCTTATATGTGTGGTTAGATTGGACGGGAAAATCGAAAGTACCATAATATTTTTCGCTTACCGTGATACCATTATAACCTTCCATAGGTACACCGTTGTCGTAAATGTAGAATGGAGCATTAGCGTTTAGAACAACAGCAACTCTGATGATGCCCTCAAACCACGGGTAAATATTATAATGTGTACTTCCACCATTGTTGATGTCACCATTTACATTGTTGCCCGGTGTATAATACTGATAGCCATCAATTGTTTTTGTATTGCTAAAAGTAAAAAAACTATCATTTACCCATTGAGATGCAAATTGTATTCGTGATTTGTTATTTGGTGAATTATTACCATCGCCAGTATTAAAAGATTGATCTTTATATGCAGTCCATTTGTCAATAGATGTCAACAGTGTTTCTGAACCACCACCCGTTGTCGTGGTGATACCGCCACTCTCGTAGATATCTTTATACTGCCGTTCTCCAACCCACGTGTTGGTAATGATGAAGTTGATGGCTAAGCCTGCAGGGAATTCATCATGTGCGACACCATATTCGTCCTCATACACCAATGTGTAGGTTTTCTTGTTGAAAGCATAATGATTCTGGTTAGCCTCGTCAGGATCGGCCATTTCGCCGATGGTATACTTCTTCATGGCCTTAATCTGCGCAACGGTTGGTGTTGTGTTGGCCGGATAGTAATAATAGCTAATCTTGTCACCAGAGTTAGAGTCCTTGAAGATAGGCGTCAGTGTGACAGGTCCGCCAGTTGTCGTCAAGGTGTAACCGGCAGATGTTGCTCTTACCAGATTATTCTCTCCTTCAGGAATCACAGACTTGATGAGATTGGCAAGATTAGTAGCCTCTTCATCGGAAATATTAGAGTCAACAACGGGAGCAGTAATATTGTAGTATTTGTCCGTCCAGCCAGAGTTCTTCCAGGGAACGAAGTCACCCATGAAGGAGAAATAAGTATAGCCGTCGGTACCTGTTGCTTCAGCTGCCACGACACCAGCCCACGACAGAGCCAGTTCGCTGTTGAAGGTGTTGGTACCTTCTGCTGCTACCGATACGCTGGCACCGTCACGACGGGGAGCCATAGCCCTAGTTGTGGTCGGGGCAAAGCTGACAGACTTTGTGCCTGCTTCCACATATACGTAGCGGTACTTCTTCTCCGCGTTGCGACATGCTACATAGATGGACTTCACAGACTTCGGTGCCACATAATTGACGGTCACGGTCTGTCCCTCTTCGACAGTAGCCTGACCTAAGATTTTGGCCTGCTTACCTGCGTAGGGGATGCCGTCCAGAATCAACACCTCGTTGGCATTGATACCGGCATTGGACGTTACATCGATGCTGCCTGACTGCGTCATGTTCCAGTCTTGATCGGGATTGAGGTCAAAACCCAGCACTTCCTCGGCGATGGTAACAGCCTCAGCCTCTGTTGGTTGCTGCTCAAAATCTTCCTTGTGACAGCTTGTCAGCATCAAGCAAATCGTCAGTGCAAGGCCACTCAGCAAATATACATTCTTCATGTTTGCTTAATTTTTAGTTAACTAAAATCTACCTTAATGAATATATTCGGGGCAAAGATACGAATAAACTACGACAAAACAACCACGAGCGCCAAGTATTTAACTTCTTTTAAAACATTTGGCTTACTCGGCGTATGCCAGCCACCAGTGTGTCAATCTCTTCTTTGGTGTTGTAGAGGGCAAACGAGGCACGCACAGTACCCGTAATACCGAGCCGGTCCATCAACGGCTGGGCACAGTGATGACCGGTACGAACGGCAATGCCAAGGCGGTCGAGTAGGGTACCCATGTCGAGGTGATGGATGTCGCCTACGAGGAACGACACGACGGCATCTTTGTTGGCGGCAGAACCGCTAACCACCGTACTGGGACCAAAGAGGCGCATGCCGTCGATGGTCTGTAGCTGTTCCAAGGCATAGCGGGTCAGCTCCTGCTCATAGGCCTCGACGGAATCGAGGCCCACTTTTTCCAGATAGTCGATGGCGGTGGCCAGTCCGTGGGTAGCGACATAGTCGGGTGTGCCGGCTTCGAATTTGAAGGGCAGGCGCTCGAAGGTGGTACGTTCCCACGACACCTTGTCAATCATTTCACCACCGCCCTGATAGGGGGGCAGACGGTCGAGCCACTCTTCCTTGCCGTAAAGCACGCCAACACCTGTAGGGCCGTACATCTTGTGACCGCTGAAGGCCAGGAAGTCGCAGTCCAGCTGCTGCACGTCAATCTTCATGTGGGGCGCACTTTGGGCGGCGTCAATCATGACGGGGATGCCGTGCTTGTGGGCTAAAGTAACGATGCCGGAAACATCGTTCACAGTGCCTAATACGTTGCTGACGTGGGCAATGCTGATGAGCTTGGTGCGCTCAGTCAGATATGTTGCGATGTCATCGCAACCGACTAAACGGCCGTCATCGGTGATGGGCAGATGCTTGACCACAATGCCGCGACGCTGGGCCTGCAACTGCCAGGGGACAATGTTCGAGTGGTGTTCCATATCGCTCACCAGCACCTCGTCGCCAGCCTGCATCTGACTGTCGCAGAACGTTGAGGCCACCAGATTGATGGCTTCTGTCGTTCCTCGGGTAAAAATCACTTCCTCGGTCTTCTTGGCGTTGATGAAACGGCGCACCCGTTCACGGGCGGCCTCGTGCAGGTCGGTAGCCTGCTGCGACAGGTAGTGAACGCCACGGTGCACGTTGGCGTTAACATTGAGGTATTCGTCGCGCATGGCATCGAGCACGCACAGCGGTTTCTGCGTTGTGGCGGCATTATCCAGATAAATCAGCGGCTTGCCGTACACTTCACGCGACAGGATGGGAAAGTCTTCTCGTATCTTCTTGATATCGTACATGGTTCCAATTCGTTTGCTTAGCGACTGCAAAGTTACACATTTTTGAGGACTTTACGCACTTTTATGCGTCTTTTAAATAAAAATAAGAATTATAACGTTATGAACAACAGTAAGTATCGTGGCGTGGTGGTGCCGATGGTAACCCCTGTCACTCAGGACGGACGGCTCGACGTGGAGGCCGTCAAGCGTATTATCGAGTTTTTTGCTGAGGCTGGTGTGTCACCCCTATTGATGGGAACGACGGGCGAGGGCAACAGCGTCAGTCAGGCCGATGGTCAGCTGTTTGTTGAGACAGCTGTCAAGGCACGGAATAATTGTCAATTATCATTGCAACGCCACACTCTCAAAGAGAGAATTGTCAATTGTCAATGTTCAATGTTCAATGTTCAATATTCAATGGTCATCTACGCCGGACTGACTGGCAACTGCTTTACAGAGCAGGTGCGTCAGGCCGAGGTGTATACGGCTTTGGGTGCCGACGTCATCGTGGCCACCCTGCCCACCTATTACGCCTTGACACCAGAACAGATGTACGACTACTACAAGACGCTGGCCGACAGTATCACGGGACCACTCATGCTGTATAACATCCTGTCTACCACACACATGAGTATTCCTGTCGACGTCATTAAGAGGTTGGCCGACCATCCCAATATCGTAGGTCTGAAGGATTCCGAACGTGACCTGGAGCGTATGGCACAGTGCATCGAGATAGCACAGGGGCGCGACGACTTTGCATACTTCTGTGGATGGGCAGCACAAAGTGCCCATTCACTGGAACAGGGTGGCAACGGCATCGTACCGTCGACGGGCAACTATGTTCCTGAGATGTTCCGGCAACTCTACGATGCTGCTGTCGCTGGCGATATGGCAACTGCAAACCGCCTGCAGGACGAGACCAACGAGATTGCCAAGATCTATCAGAAGGACCGTACTCTTGGCCAGAGTCTTACTGCCCTCAAGGTGATGATGCAGACCAAGGGTCTCTGCGAACCCTGGATGCTCATGCCGTTGACACGTCTGTCGGCAGAAGAAGAACAGGCAATTATTGTAAAATTAGGAATTAGAAATTAGGAATTAGAAATTATGATTACTTTGCTATGCATGTAATTGACTATATCATCGTATTGTTATCCATTTTGGCAGCCATCGGTACGGGTGTGTACTTTGCCCACAAGCAGAAGGACACCTCGCAATACTTTGCAGGAGGCGGCAAGATTCCAGCCTGGGCAGTGGGCATTTCCATCTTCGCAACGCTTATCAGCAGCGTGACGTTCCTGGCCTACCCTGGTGCAGCATATGCCGACAACTGGATCCTGCTGGTACAGGGACTGATGGTACCCATCGTGCTGGTGGCACTCGTCGGCATCATCGTACCGTTGTTCCGAAAGGTCATCCGACTGTCTACCTACGAATACTTTGAGCGCCGTTTCGGACTCTTTGCCCGCCTGTACTCGTCGTTTGCCTTTACATTAGGCCACTTCTCGAAAGCCGGCACCGTGTTCTTCCTCGTATCGATGGCGCTGGCGACGTTCCTCAATATCAATATCTATGCCATCGTACTCGTCCTTGGCATCACCATCATCATCCTCACACTCTTTGGCGGTATGGAGGCCATCGTATGGATGGATGTGGCACAGGGATTCCTGCTTATCGGCGGTGGCATCATCTGTATCGCCATCCTGCTATTCGGCATTGATGGCGGACCAGCCGAAACATTCCGTATTGCCTCGGAATACAACAAAATATCGTTTGGCCCCTACGACTGGGACCTGACGCAGCTGACGTTTATCGTGATGGTACTTAACGGTATCTTCTATGCCCTGCAGAAGTACGGTACTGACCAGACCATCGTACAGCGCTACTTAGCTGCCAAGAACGACAAGGAGGCCAAGAAGGCCGCCTACATTGGTGTGCTGATGTCCGTTCCCATCTGGGCGCTGTTTATGTTCATCGGCACAGCACTCTTTGCCTACTATCATGCACAGGGGGCACCACTCCTACCCGAAGGCATCAAGGCCGATGAGGTGTTTCCTTATTTCATTGCACACGAGTTGCCTGTAGGCATTCGCGGACTTATCATTGCCGCCCTTGCCGCGGCAGCCATCTCGTCGCTGGACAGCGACCTGAACTGCCTGTCGGCTATCGCTGTGCAGGACTATTACAAGCGTTTCCGCAAGGATGCAACTGATCAGCAGCAGCTGCGTTTTGGCCGTTGGATGGTGGTGGCAGCTGGTGTCGGTGCTATCGGTGTCGCCTGTCTCTATATCTTCTGGGGCGGTGAAGGTGTGCTGGGTGCTTTGTTCTCGCTCTACGCCATCTTCTCAGCAGGCATCGTGGGTATCTTTGTCCTCGGACTGTTCAGTCGGCGCGCCAACAAACAAGGACTCTATACCGGTATTGCTGCTGCCGTACTGTTTACGGCATATGCCGTATTGACCAGCACCAAGGTCGACATTCACGGCACGGGCGTCAAGGAAACCCTGCTCGACTTGGGCGACTGGAACTTTACACATCATAAATACATGCTGGGTGTCTACTCACATCTCATCGTCCTCGTTGTAGGCTATCTCGCCAGTTTCCTCTTCAAGACGCCATTGGCCGACAAGGAACTGACTATCTGGGGATACCATACCAGTAAGGTACGAGCAGACAGCGTCGATGATACAGGCAGACAGGGTTGAAACAGCCAGCAGGCAGGGACTTTATACGTAGCAAGCTACCGTTCGCGTACACCCGAATAACCGTTTGCGTATACCCAAACGACCGTGCGCCTATACCCAAAAGCTGCGACCTTATTTTTTCAAGGCACTCGATTGGGGTATACGAGGGGTATATGTGGGGTATATGATTTTAAACAAAAAGTTGCTGCTAACACTCTGTGTTACAGCAACTTGTCTTCTGTGGGGTACTTGGGGTATATGATTTTTCTTGTTTTAACGTATGAAGGAGGTTAAAACAGAGTCTGTCCCCATGATAGATTAAGAATACTTCTTTTGTTATCAAAGAGAATTATTATCATAATAACTTAAATAAACAATATCACCTTCATATTCCACTTCTGGTTCGTTAGTATCATCTTTGTCATCCTCCTGGATATTTAACTCCAGTTGCGTATTATCATCTCTATATATTTTCATTTTATCTTTAGACTCATCTTTAATTAAGAACTCACCATACCTATCTGAAAATGCTGTGTTCAAATCCTCAAATACTTTTTTCTCGTCATCAAAACATGTAAATACCACAGCACTTAAAGTGTCTTGAGTAAAATAGAAACTTGCGCTATACCATATAATATTCTCATGTTGAATATCACCCATGGCCTTAATTCTATCCTCTTTTTCTTCAGACAAACCATATCCTTTTTCTTTTAGAATTTTTTGGACTTCACTTTTTGTTGAAGAACCTAAACTCAAGCCCAATAAATCCCTTTGAATCTGGTTGCCTTGTTCTATTGATGAATGGCCACAACCTAACAGAAAAATAATTCCGCAAACAAAGCAAATAATTTTACTAAATTTAAACATAATTCTATACCCTATATCCGTGTCGGGCGCAACTTCTAATAGTTGTTTCTTATCAATTTTGTGGGCGATTTGAGGTTTGCCCCCTTGGAAAAATGGGGACTCTGCATAAGGAACAGGGAACAGTCCTCATCGTCCTCAAAGATGTCTTGCTTGTTGATGCCTCGAAGCATGACATGATAGATGCCGGTTGTACTTTGTAAGTGCTCTTGTCTAGGCATAATTTCGGCTAGTATACTATTTCTGCGCAAAGATACATAATTATTTCAATATAACAAAACGATTCTACTTAAAAGTGGATCATTCAGTCCCCAAGTTTCACTTTATTTGGAAATATATTAATAACTCCTTCGAAAATCTTAACGCAGTTTTAACGAAAAAAGTTTGGAAATTTGGAATCCTTTTAATACCTTCGCAAACAAAGTTAAATATCTAATTATCAATAAATTATATATAAAATGATTACAAATTTTGAAACAAACAAAGTTTATCTTGCAAAAGGAATGAAGTCAGAAATGTATGTCAACGCGACAGGGCATCTTTTAGGCGTGTTGCATAACCAAAGGGTTCGTTGGGACTTTTTGCCACTAACCGCATCTCCGCTCCATATTTGGACGCGTGACTATATGCCTGTACAGGTTAGCAAAGAGAAGCTTGTGCGCTTCAATTATAGTCCTGATTATCTTAAAGACGCCCCCGAATACAAGCCTGACACATCTGCAATTCTATCGGCTCTTGGCATACATGTGATAGACTCAGACATTATTGTTGATGGTGGTAATGTCATTAGTTGTGGCAACAAAGTCATCATGACTGACAAGATCTTCAGGGAGAATCCAAACTACGACCGCGATGTGCTTATTGATACGCTGGGGCAGCTGCTGGAAGCAGAAATAGTGCTAATCCCTGAAGATTATTACGATGAATATGGTCATGCTGATGGTATGGTGCGTTATATGGGCGAAGGTCGTGTATTGCTCAATAATTACTGCGACTTTGATAAGGCTCTACGCAAGAGACTGTTGGCTGCACTCAGTCCTCATTTCGACATCACAGAACTCCACTACGGCACACATACAGACAAGAGTTGGGCTTATCTCAATTTCCTGCATGTGGGGCATCACATCTTCATTCCAATGATGGACGATAAGTTAGCCGAAGTGGCCCTTATGCAGATTTCTGATGCCTTTCCTCAATGCAAGTGTCACCTTGTATACCATTATGAGAATATCGTTTGTGACGGTGGAGCCCTGAATTGCTCAACATGGAATATGCTTGTTGACCTACCTGAGAAAGAAGAAAATAGTCACGAATTACCAAAAACAGTTTGAATATGTTTACAGCTAAATTTATCAAGAACTTTTTCTTGGAAGAAGATGCTATCAAAGCTATTGGCAGAAGTGGGAAAAAGACCAGAGTTTTCGCAAAACAAGGTGACTTGGACGGCTCGTGTACTATTTATAGCTTGATGATGATGCTAATCTTTCATCAAAAACTTGATTGGGAAGATTTGGTTGATGGCGAACGTGCAAAAGACTGCGAATATGTTGGTCGCATTCAGCACGAGTTCCTACATGGACTTAATGGACTCTGTTCTGGTGGATACAAATTGCGAGAAATCTCAGATAGAGCGGACAAATGCTTTGGTAGCAAAATGTGTGAGGCGTATACTACAGAGCCAGGCACTCCGAACACCGTGAGTCGTAGTATACTGCAAGAAATGATTAGAATGTATTTAGATGACAGACAACCTGTTATGATTGGATATTCCAAGCCATCAGG
>JAEEGK010017176.1_pt1 | contig 15810 bp, 12 predicted proteins | sample 8958771 | NCBI WGS metagenome assembly JAEEGK01 (sample SAMN16246547, study PRJNA631951) | gut metagenome | biome: gut microbiome; feature: rumen; material: SC-attached | host: Bos | place: Iran: Karaj | collected 2018-10
CCGACGCGAACACGACCAGCCGCATCGACTTCCAGGTGGGCAAGAGCAACATCGACCTGGACCTGGGGGACAACCGCCGCGAACTGGGCCGGATCCGCCGGACGCTGACCGCCCTGCTGGAGAACGAGGAGTTCCTGCTGGATTCCATCATCGTCACCGCCTCCGCTTCGCCGGAGGGCAGTGAGAGCCTCAACATGCGGCTTTCCCGCTCCCGCAGCGAGTCCATCTCCCACTACCTGGACAATCAGATCAAGGTTCTGTGGGATTCCCTGGACCGTCGCAACGGACTCCGCTTTGACGAGGCCGGACACCGGATCAAGGCGACCCCGGTCCGCATCCCGTTCATCAGCCGCTACAAGGGCGAGAACTGGGACCGGCTGGACGTTCTGGTGGACGAGGACGACTATCTGACCGAGGGTGACAAGTCCCGCTACGAACTGCTGGGCCGCGTGCCCGACCTGGACGGCCGGGAAGCCCTGCTGGGCCGCGAGCGGTTCTATTCGTACCTCCGCGAACGCCTGTATCCGAGGCTCCGCACCGTCGCGTTCGACTTCCACCTGCACCGCAAGGACATGGTCAAGGATACAATCCATACGACGGTCCTGGACTCCACTTACATGCGCGGCGTCCGGGCGCTGACGAACATGGACTATGACGGCGCCCTGGCCCTGCTGCAGCCGTACCAGGATTACAATACGGCCATCGCCTACATGGGCCTGGACCGCAACCAGAGCGCGATGGCGATCCTGTCCCGCCTCAAGCCCACGGCGTCGGTGAATTACCTGCTGGCCATCCTCTACTCCCGTCTGGGTGACGAGGAGGAGGCCGTCCGGCACTATCTCACCTCCTGCCGTCAGGAACCGTCCTACGTGCACCGGGGCAACCTGGATCCGGAGATCTCGCATCTCATCAAGGCCTACCGCCTGAACGGGGATGACGGATCAGACGCGCCGCCGGACACGGATTAATGAAGAGACGCATCCTCCTTTTTTGCGCCGTTCTCCTCCTGGCGGGCTGCGGTTCCGGCCGGAAGGATCCGGTGGATTACGTGAATCCGTATGTGGGCAATGTCAGCCATCTGCTGGTGCCCACGTTCCCGACGGTCCAGCTTCCGAATTCAATGCTGCGGGTTTACCCCGAGCGGGGCGACTATACGTCCGAGTACGTGAACGGCCTGCCGGTGATTGTCACGAACCACCGGGAGCGGTCGGCTTTCAAGCTGGGCGTGACGACGGGGGACGAATTGAAACCGGTCATTCCCGTGACCTATGACAACGAGCACCTGACTCCTTATGGCTTCGACATCGACCTGCAGGACGGGGCGGTCCATGCCTCCTATGCGGTTTCGCACCAGAGCGCCGTGTACCGGATCCGATTCCGCGGCGGAAAGGGGACGCTCCTTCTGACCAGCGGAAACGGGGCGGTCGTGCTGGACGGGAATCTCCTGACCGGCTGGCAGACGGTGTCGGGCGAGACGAGAGTGTATGTGGCGATGGAGCTGGAGCAGACGCCCGCGAAGGCCGGCGCCCTCTGGCGCGGGTCCCTTTCTGACTCCAAGTCCGACGAAGGCCGGAACGCCTGCATCGCGATGGTCTTCGACATTCCCGAAGTGCGCCTCCGCTACGGCGTCTCTTTCATCAGCGCCGACCAGGCCCTCCGGAACCTGCGCCGGGAAATCGACACCTATGATGTCGATGCCGTCGCGAAGGAAGGCCGCCGGATCTGGAACGAAACCCTCGGCCGCCTGGATGTGCAGGGTGGAACCGATGATCAGAAGACCGTTTTTTACACTTTTTACTGGCGCACCTTCGAACGCCCGATTTGCATGAGCGAGGACGGCCGCTACTGGAGCGGATTTGACAATGCTGTCCATGACGACGGCGGCACGCCGTTCTACAATGACGACTGGATCTGGGACACCTACCGCGCCGCCCATCCGCTGCGGGTGGTGATGGACAGGAAGGTGGAGGAGGACGTTCTGGCTTCCTTCATCCGGATGGCGGAGCAGAACGGCCATGACTGGGCGCCCACCTTCCCGGAAGTGGACGGCGACTCCCGGCGGATGAACTCCAACCATACCGTCGCAACTTTTGCCGACGCTGTCGTCAAGGGACTGGATGTGGACAAGCAGCGTGCCTATGAAATCTGTCGCAAGTGCTTGCTGGAGAAGACCCTGGCGCCCTGGTGCGGGAATCCGGCCGGCGAGATTGACCGTTTCTTCTGGACTCAGGGCTATATGCCCGCGCTCCGGGCCGGGGAACCGGAAACGGACCCCAACGTCCATTCTTTCGAGAAGCGGCAGCCGGTCGCGGTGACGCTGGGTACGTCCTACGATTCCTGGTGCATGTCCATCCTGGCCGATGCTGTAGAGCAGTACCCGACCGGAACTTTGTTCCGCCAGGCTTCGCAGTTTTACCGCAACCTGTACAACGGGACGACGGGATTCTTCCATCCCCGGGACAAGGACGGACGCTTCATTGAACCGCTGGACTACAGTTTCTCCGGCGGCATGGGCGCCCGCGAATACTATGGCGAAAACAACGCTTGGGTGTACCGCTGGGACGTCCAGCACGACATTCCGGGGCTCATCAACCTGATGGGCGGCCGCGAGGCCTTCATCAAAAAGCTGGACGAGACCTTCGCCACGCCGCTCGGCCGCAGCAAGTTTGAATTTTACGCGATGCTGCCGGACCATACCGGCAACGTGGGCCAGTTCTCGATGGCCAACGAGCCGTCGCTCCACATTCCCTATCTGTACAACTATGCAGGCGCTCCCTGGAAGACGCAGAAGCGCATCCGGCAGCTGCTGGACACCTGGTTCCGAAACGACCTGATGGGCGTGCCGGGCGACGAGGACGGCGGCGGCATGACCTCCTTCGTGGTCTGGTCCTCGCTGGGCCTGTATCCCGTGACGCCGGGCAAGGCCGAGTACACCATCGGCTCGCCCGTGTTCCCGGAGGTCCGGATGCATCTCGCCAGCGGCAAGACCTTCGAGATCATCGCCCATGGCGCCTCCCGGGACAACAAGTACATCCAGTCCGCCACCCTGAACGGAAAGCCGCTGGACAAGCCTTTCCTTTCGCATGAGGACCTCATGGCCGGCGGACGCCTGGTGCTGGAAATGGGCTCGGAACCGGCTCCGGACTGGGGCCGGACGGCGGAATAGCGGGTTTCGGGAAAAATCACTATTTTTGTGTATAGCAAGCAACGCGATGAAACGATTCCTCTTTATTGCGGCGGCGATCCTGGCCGCCGTCCTGCCGGCCCGGGCCGTCGAACCCGTCGACGAACTGCTCCCCGTGCGGGGCCTCGCCATCGAGGCGCCCTCCTCCCGGGGCTTGAACGATTTCCTGAAATTCATCGAAGGCGACCTGGTCCCGGCCCGGTTCAACCTGCTCATCCTGCGGGTGGACTGGAACTATGCCTATGAGACGCATCCCGAACTGCGGGACGAGCATCCCCTGACCCGGGAGGACGTGAAGCGGATCGTGGCGGTGTGCCGCACCCGGGGCATCCGGCTGGTGCCGCAGATCAACCTGCTGGGCCACCAGTCCTGGGCGAAGCAGACGCACGCCCTGCTCCGGGAATATCCCGACTTTGACGAAACTCCGTCTGTCAAAACGGAGAATTATACGGACTGGCCCAACCCGGACGGCCTGTACTGCAAGAGTTACTGCCCGCTGCATCCGGATGTCCACAAGGTGGTTTTCGACGTGGTGGACGAGCTTTGCGATGTCTTCGAGACGGATGCGTTCCATGCCGGCATGGACGAGGTTTTCTACATCGGCATGCCGGAATGTCCCCGCTGCAACGGTCGGGACAAGGCGGAACTGTATGCGGGGGAGGTGACCCTGATCCGCAATCATCTGGCCGAAAAGGGCCGGCAGCTCATGATCTGGGGCGACCGCCTGCTGGACGGCCGCACCACCGGGCTGGGGGAGTGGGAGGCTAGCTACAACTACACCTGGCGCGCCATTGATATGATACCCAAGGACGTCTTCATCTGCGACTGGCACTATGAACGGGCCGACCTGACGGGCGTGTATTTCGCCACGAAGGGCCTTTCCGTTGCCACCTGCGGCTATCGGAACCCTTCCGTCTGCGAACAGCAGATCCGGGACATGGTCCGCTTCCGCAAGCAGTCCGCCCCCGAAACCGCCGGCCGCCTGCAGGGGTACATCCACACCGTCTGGTCCGGCGCCGACCAGTTCCTCCGCCGGTTCAACGCCCTGAAGGGAGAACAGGAGCCGGACAGCCGTTTCGATGACGCCCACGCCCTGCAGACCGTCATCGCCACATTCACCGACTTAGCCCGCTAGCGCCATGAAAAGAGCCTTTGCTTTCCTTTCTCTCCTGGTTTCCTTTGCCCTTTTTGCGCAGGAACGCGTCCCTGTGTGGCCGAAGGGCAAAATGCCCGACCCGCAGGGGCACCAGATTGCCGCGATGACCGACGAGGCCGGTCGGGAGGGTTTCAATCCGGACAAATACCGCATTCCGTATCTGGAATGGTTCGAGAAGCCGGCGAATCCGAACGGCGCCTGCATGATTCTCATCTCGGGCGGCAGTTACATGAACTGCTGCGACGTGGGGCTGATCAAGTCGTGGCGGGAGGAGCTCACGAAACTGGGCGTCCAGTGCGTGAACTTCGTCTACCGCACCCCGCGCCCCGTAGGTCTTCCCATCTACCAGTCGGCCTGGGAGGACGGCCAGCGGGCGGTCCGTCTGGTCCGCCGGGAGGCCGCGAAACGCGGGTTTGATCCGGAAAAAATCGGTGTCATTTCGATGTCGGCCGGTTCGCATCTCGCCCTGCTGCTCGCCACCAGTTCGCAGACTCCTGCATACGCGCCCATTGACAAGGTGGACGACACCCCCTGCCATATCAACTGGGCCATCGTGAATGCGCCGGCATATGTGACCACTGACGGAGAGACGGGTACTCCTGCTTTCCGGGAAGGTTATGGCACGGACGTAACGATCAGCGACGTGTTCAAATTCGATGAGAAAACCTGCCCGATGAGCCTGCATCACGGGGAGATCGACCCTTATACGCCGATGGGATCGACGCTGGTTTATCGGCAGTTGCGGAAGATGGGCGTTCCCGCGGAGCTGCACCTGTATCCGGACAAGGGACACGGCGCTTTCGGTTTCGAGCGGGGCGTCGAGTTTATGACGCAGATGGAATTTCTGGGGCCCGTACAGCCGGAGACGGCCCTGGCGGACCGTTTCACCTCGGATGAATCCCGTGCGCAGTACGTCAAGGAGGACATCTGGCCGGAAGGGAAGATGCCGGATGCGCAGGAGGCCTTGGGAACACCGTATATCGAATGGCATTTCCCGAAGGAACTCAAAACCACGGCCATCCAGATCATCTACTCCGGGGGCGCCTATGTGCGGAACGATCCGGGCAGTTTCGAGGTGACGCCCGCCCGGCGTTATCTCAACGACCTGGGCATGACGGTTGTGACGATGCGCTACCGCACTCCGCGCCCGGAAGGCCTGTCCAAACATACGACCGCCTGGCAGGATCTTCAGCGGGCTGTCCGGGTGGTCCGGAGCGAGGCCGCGCAGTACGGACTGGACCCCGACCGCATCGGCATCATGGGCTCGTCCGCCGGCGGTCATCTGACCCTCATGGGCGTGACTTCCGCCCGGCACCGGTCCTACCTGCCGGTCGATGCCATCGACAGGACCATATCCTGCAAAGTCCAGTGGGGCATCGGCATTTATCCCGCCTATACGCTCACGGACGGCATGGACGGGCATAACACCCACGGAGGCAATGAGGATTCCGACATCCTGGTCCCCGAGTTTTCTTTCGACCTGGACACCGCCCCGATGCTGATGATCCATGGCGACGCCGACGGATATGCCTCCATGGGCTCCGTCAAAATCTGGGAGAAACTGCGCGCCATGGGCCTTTCCGCGGAACTGCACACCCTCGCCCTCCGCGAGCACTGCTTCCAGCGGACAGCCTCCCCGGGCACCGGCAGCTACACATGGCTGGACCGGATCCAGGAGTTCCTGAAAGGGCGCGGCCTTCTGTAAGCGATGCGTAAGTTCAAGGTCCCGAATACCTATGTGATTATTGCGGTCATCATCGCGCTCTGCGCGGTCCTGACCTGGTTCGTGCCGGGCGGGCAGTATGTCAAGGCCGATGACGGGACGTTGTCCTACGAGGCGGTCGATTCCGTCCCGCAGACCTGGCAGGTGCTGTCGGCCGTCTATCACGGCTTCGTGAAGCAGGCCGGCATCATCGTCTTCATCCTCGTCGTGGGCGGAGCCTTCTGGCTGCTGAACGCGACCGGGGCGGTGGAGGCGGGCATCCAGCGGTTCGTCGTCCGGATCGGCAAGCGGGACATTCTCGTGCTGGTCGCCTTGACGGTGCTGTTTTCCCTGGCGGGGGCCGTGTTCGGGATGAGCGAGGAGACGATTCCCTTCGTGGGCATCGTCGTCCCGCTGGTCGTATCCATGGGCTATGACGCCTTTATGGGAATGCTGGTGGTGTACGTGGCCTCCAACGTCGGTTTCTCCAGCGCCTTCTTGAATCCTTTCACCGTAGGCATCGCCCAAGGCATGGCGGACCTCCCGCTCTTCTCCGGTATGGGCTACCGCATCTTCTGCTGGGCCTTCCTGACGCTCCTGATGGTTGTTTTCGTGTGGTTCTACGCCCGGAGGACTAAGAAACAGACTTCTCCACTCGCCCCTTCGGGGCTCGGTCGAAGTGACAATGTGGCGGCGGGCGCCCCTTCTGTCATTTCGAGCGACGCCGCAGGCGGAGTCGAGAAATCTGCCACGCACCTGACGAAGCGCCAGTCCTGGATCCTCCTTGTCCTCCTCCTGACCGTCATCGCCCTTATCATCGGCGTCACCTGCTGGGACTGGTACATGCCAGAAATAACGGGCCTCTTCCTCGGGATGGGCATCGTGTGCGGCATCATCGCCGGACTCCCGGCGAACAAGATTGCCGACGAACTGATCGCCGGGGCGCGCGACATCCTGTCGGCGGCCCTCGTCGTGGGCTTCGCTTCCGGTATCATCGTCATCCTGCAGGACGGAAAGGTCGTGGACAGCATCCTGCATGGGATGCAGGAAGGCCTGGACGGGAGCTCGCCGGTTGCCTCCCTGTCGGCCATGTACGGCATCCAGGCCCTCATCAATTTCATCATCCCTTCCGCCACCGCCAAGGCCGCCATCACCATCCCGATTATGGCCCCCTTCGCCGATATGGTGGGCGTTTCCCGCCAGGCGATGGTCCTCGCCTTCCAGTTCGGCGACGGCTTCACGAACATGGTCACCCCCACCTCCGGCGTCCTCGTCGCCGCCCTTGCCATGGCCCGCATCCCCTACGCAAAGTGGGTGAGGTGGGTCTGGAAAGGAGTGGTCGTCCTGCTGGTGCTGGGACTTCTGCTGCTTCTCGCGACGGTTTTGTTCCCGATTGCGGAATTCTAAGGGACAGTTCGTAACGGCAAAGCCGGAATAGTCGATTCCATTCCCGTCGCTGGTCAGTTTTTTTCTGGTGCAGGTGCTATGGCATCTTGGCGCAGGTGTGGAAAAAGGGTAGGGACCTGCGCCGCAAAACAGTCTCCCATGCGCTACAGTGGTGCAGGTCCCCGGCCAAAAACCCTACCTGCACCAAGAACATGTGCCACCTGTACCAAGAGTTGGTGCCATCTGCGCCAGGAATATAGCCATTGACACCAAGAAGGGCGCTACCTGCGCCAAGAAATGCTGGATTTGTCTTGCGGGTTTCCGAGAATTCGTTATATTTGTGGGAAATTTCTAACTTTTCCTACAAATGCAAGAGAAAGACGGCAAATACATCTTCGGCGTCGTGAAGGTGGGGGACAAGGGACAGATCGTCATCCCCAAGGACGCGCGCAATGTCTATGGCATCAAGCCGGGCGACGCCCTGATCATGCTCGGGGACGAGCGCGGCATCGCCCTGCTCAAGACAGAAATCTTCCAGAACGCAATCGACCAGGCGATGGGGGGCTTGACCAAATGAGAAAGCATTGGATCGACAACCTGCGCTGGGCGACGGTGCTCCTGGTGCTGTTCTACCACGTCATCTATTTCTACAACAACAAGGGGGTCTTCGGTGGCATCGGCGGCTTCGGCGAATATCCGCAGTGCCCCCAGTACCAGGACGTGGTAATGTACATCCTGTATCCCTTCTTCATGCCGCTGTTGTTCCTCCTGGCGGGCATCAGCGCGCGGTATGCGCTGCAGAAGTATTCCGCCAAGGAATGGTTCAAGGCCCGCACCCGGAAACTGCTGGTTCCCGGCACCATCGGCCTGCTCGTGTTCCACTGGATGGTCGGGTATTTCAATACGGTCGTGGCCGGAAGGGAGAGTGTCTTCGACAGGGTCCCCGCCGTAGGGAAATACTTCATCATGGCGTTCTCCGGCACCGGTCCGCTCTGGTTCGTCCAGGTGCTCTGGCTGCTGTGCCTGGTGCTTCTCGCGGTCAGGGCGCTGGACCGAAAGGACAGACTCTGGACATGGTGCGGGAAGGCCAATCTCGTCTGGGTCATCTTGCTCGGTGTTCTCTTCTGGGCCGGAGAGCAGACGCTCGTAAGGAACCCCCGTCCGGAATCCGCGGACGGCCTCCTGAACTTGTACAAGCCCATATTCTACCTCATCCCTTTCCTGCTGGGCTACTTTGTATTCTCTCACGATGAGGTGCAGGAGAAGTTGGGCAAGGCCTGGATTCCCCTGATGGCTTGCGCGGTGGTCGCCGGAGGCATCCTTATCGGCACAACCTTCGGTCAGGACAACACCTCGCCGCAGTACCTGGGAAGCCCGCTCAACTGCATCTACGGCTGGCTGATGTGTCTCGCGATGATGGCCTGGTTCCAGGCGAAGTTCGACTGCACCAACCCGTTTGCGACCTATATGACCAAGAGTAGCTACGGCATTTACATCGTCCATTACCTGGTCATCGCCAGCCTGGGCTATATGATGAAAACCTACACCCAGCTGCCGCCGTGGACGATGTATGTCATCCTGGCCGTGGCCGTCTTCACCTTGTCCCCGCTGCTGTACGAACTCCTGCGCCGCATCCCCTTCATACGCTGGTGCGTGCTGGGAGAGAAGAAGGGTAAGTGATGGAATGACTTTGCCTATCGGGATGCCGGGCGGTCATCGAACTCCCGGCCCTTGTCGAGAAACGCTTCCATCTTGTCTTTGCCGCCGAGCCGGAAGTATTCAGCGTATGTTTGGTTTACAAAGATAGTGATTTCGACACTATCCATTTAGATTGAAACCACCGCGCTCTATGGCATGCTTCGCATTCCAGTTACCGGAACGATACAAGTCATAGTATTTGTCGAAAAACTCTGGCTTCTTCCCCAAAGCAAAATTGTCGCCCGGAATCCTCAAAGGACGAAGGTGATACTTGTGCCGGATCAAAGGCGGAAGGAAACTGGTGAGATTATCCCCATCCATTCTAAACATAAGGGTAAAATCTGCCCCTGTATTATGGACAATCTTCTCAATGTTCAAATCCTTTTCAACGAATCCGTATTCACCATAATCATGAGAACCGAAGTCATTGCCGTTCGTATGGGAATAGTCAAGATGGAATGAATGAAGATTTGCGGATTCAGAAGCGGAAATGAAACACAATAAATGGGGCGTGTCCTTTTCATTCCAATGGAAAAGCAACATACTTTTCGGCAATCCGGACAAATGTTGCAATTCAAATGACTTGAAGAATATTCCCCATTCTCCGGAATGGGTTTCTTTAAAAAAGTATTTTTTCAGCAGGTAGAACATCTTCTGCATTTCGTTAAAGTGGCACAGATTATTGATTTCCACCAACATCTCCGTATCAATGGAAACGACCTGCCCGTCTTTCTCTTCAGCCTCGCATTTCAGGCGAAACAGTTCGTCCAATTCTTGAAACGCACTGCGAAATGCGCCAGCTGAATCTGCTTTGTCGAAACCTTGTATCCGGTCGGTAATGAAGCGTTTTGAAAACCACCGGCCAAAGAAATTATAAAGAGCAATAACATCCCGGCTGTCCTCCGAACAATGTCTGCCTCGCAGGGCGCGGTCGGCAATCAAAAAATCAAGGTGATCCACCTTGAAAGGATTTCCGTGAATGCGAGGGAATTGTTTTTCAGATTTGTCGCATCCGCATTTTTGGAGCGTTTTCCCATCCATCTCTCCGTGATAAAAGGTATCAATGGCAGTCTTGAACAACGTATTCCCGGAAGCGAGCCAGAACAACGTCATACAGGATTTCACCTTTATGGCGTCAACTGGGGATAGGATGTCTTGTGCAGATTTGCCGGCGTGCTCAAGAAGGGCTCCCGTAATCTCCAGCAATCGGCTGCCCAATACGGGGTGGCCGTAATACTCCCGCGCTTCATCCAGATCACGAATGCCATAGTATTCGGAATTATAGCTATGCCCGAGCCCTTTCAGCTGGGGGAAAACATACCATATCCAATGGGATTGCTTGAGTCCGTTTTTTATTTCCAGCAGGGCTTGTCCATACGAGTACAGCTGCGCATCTAAAAAACGCTGAAGATTACCAGATGTATTCATGGTTCGGGAATTGTAACATCAAATTCAACATAGACTTCCGAATCCAAAAATAACCAATTAATCACGATATTCAAACAAAAGCCGTGAATAAACGTCAATTTGGCAGGACTGGAAGACAATGAGAAGATTGGGAATAATAATTTCGTTGAAATTGTACAACGAATGGTTAAAATGTGTAACTTTAGCAGCGCATTTTAATTAGACTGCTTAATTACTAACACGAATAACTATGATCATTGGCATTCCCAAGGAAATCATGCACGACGAGGCTCGTGTAGCGGCCACCCCTGAAACGGTGGGAAAGTATGTCAAAGAGGGTTTTGAGGTGCTCGTGGAGCGCCACGCCGGAGACGGCGCCCTCTATCACGACGAGGATTACATCGCGGCCGGTGCGAAGATCATCGACAATCCGCAGGAGATCTACGACCGTGCGGAGATGATCCTCAAGGTCAAGGAGCCCTTGATGAACGAGGCTCTGAACAAACACGAAGTGGACATGATGCACAAGGGCCAGGTGCTCATCACCTTCATCCATCCGGCTTCTCCGGTCAACCATGAAATGGTGAAGGCCCTCTCGGCCAAGGGCGTCACAGCCATCACCCTGGACGGCATTCCGCGCATCTCCCGCGCCCAGAGCATGGATGCGCTCACTTCCATGAGCACCTGCGCCGGCTATAAGGGCATCCTGATGGCCGCCAACCTGCTCACCACTTTCGTCCCTCCGATGTTCACGGCCGTCGGCCAGATCAAACCCGCCAAGGTGATGGTCATCGGCGTGGGTGTCGCCGGCCTGCAGGCGCTGGCCACCGCCAAGCGCCTGGGCGCGATCACTTATGCCGCCGATATCCGTCCCATGGCTTCTGAAAACGCCATGTCCCTGGGCGCGAAGGTGGTCGACACCACGGTCCCGCCCGAGCTGGCCATCGCGGAGGGCGGCTATGCCAACCGTCTGCCCGCCGATGTCCTCATCAAAGAGCAGGAGGCCCTGAAGGCTACCATCCAGGAGATGGACATCGTCTTCTGCTCCGCTCTCATCCCCGGCAAGATCGCTCCGATCATCATCACGGAAGAGATGGTGAAGGGCATGAAGAAGGGTTCCGTCATCGTGGACATCTCCATCGACCAGGGCGGCAACTGCGAACTCACCCCGAAGGGCGGCATCGAGACCAAATACGGTGTCAAGCTGATGGGCGTGAAGAACATCCCGGGCCTCCTTCCGACGAGTTCCACCTGGATGTTCTCCAACAACCTCCACAACCTCGTGAGCTACCTGGTGAAGGACGGAAAACTGGTGCTGGACCGCGACGACGAGATTGTTCAGAAGTCGCTCGTCTGCATTGACGGACAGCTGGTCCATCAGGGCGCCCGCGAAGCCATGGGCTTATGATCCATCCGCTGATACTCGTCCTGGTATTTGTCGTGAGCACGGTTCTGGGGTATTTCATCATCAGAACCGTGCCCAGTCTGCTTCATACGCCGCTGATGTCCGGCATGAACGCCCTCTCCGGCGTGACGATCGTCGGCGCCATCGCCGCCACCGGGGTCGCTTTCCTGGCTGGTGACGGCCTGTTTTCCCAGATCGCCGGCGGCCTGGCCATCGTGCTGGCGGCGGTCAATGTGTTCGGCGGTTTCGGCGTGACGCACCGGATGCTGAAGATGTTCGACAAGAAAAAGAAGTAGGGCATGCCGGTTTTGCAGATTATCATAAGCGCTCTTCTGGCGGTGCTGGTGCTCGTCGGCATCTCCATGATGAGCAAAGTGAAGACGGCGGTCACCGGCAATCTTCTGTCGGCCTTCGCCATGCTTTGCGGCATTGTCGCCACCCTCTTCTTTGCGGGGGTCGTGTCGGTCTGGACCATCTACGTGTCCATCCTGATCGGCGCGCTGGTCGGCAGCCTGCTCGCCGTCCGGGTCAAGATGATCCAGATGCCGCAGACGGTGGCGCTGTTCAACGGACTCGGAGGCGGAGCATCGGCCCTCGTGGGCATTCTTTCTGTCCATGGAGACAGCGCCTTCGTCCGGTTTACCGCGCTTCTGGCCGTGGCGGTGGGCATGGTGACCCTGGTCGGCAGCCTGGTGGCGGCCGGCAAGCTGCACCGGATTCTTCCGCAGAAACCGGTGGTCTGGAAGGGCCACTCGCTGTGCACCCTGCTGTTCCTGGCTCTGACTCTTGTATTTGTGGTGGCGGGCGCTTTCGCCCGGGGCGCGGGCCTGACCACGTGCCTCATCGGTGCGTTTGTGTCGGCCTCGCTCTTCGGCCTCTGGTTCTCGCTGCGTGTCGGCGGAGCGGACATGCCCATCACCATCTCCCTGCTCAACTCGCTTTCCGGCGTGGCCGGTTCCATCGCCGGCATGGCCATCGGTGACGTGTTCCTGGTCGCGGTCGGCGGCATCGTCGGCGCTTCCGGACTCCTGCTCACCCAGATCATGTGCCGCGCCATGAACCGCAAGCTGATGAGCATCCTTACGGGCGGCACGATGAAGCCCTCCGCCCCAACCCCTGTCATTGAAGAAAACGAACAACTGGTCGAACGTATTATGGATTTAGAGAAGAAAATAAAGGAACTGGAGGCGATGGTCGCCGACCTCGAGGCCCGTGTGAAAGTGCTGGACGGCCAGCTGAACGCCGCTCCGGCCCCCGCGCCTGCCGCCGCCCCCGCTGAAGAAGCGCCCACCGCCGCGTCCGTCCTCTCGAAGGCGAAGGACGTCATCATCGTCCCCGGCTACGGCATGGCGCTGGCGCAGGCCCAGCATCAGGTCCGCCAGCTCGCGGACAAGCTGGAGAGCCGCGGCGCGCGCGTCCGTTTCGCCATCCATCCGGTCGCCGGCCGCATGCCGGGGCACATGAATGTGCTGCTGGCCGAGGCGGATGTCGATTACGAGAAGCTGTACGAGATGGACGCCATCAATGACGACTTCAAGAACGCGGACGCCGTGGTGGTCATCGGCGCGAACGATGTGCTCAATCCGGCCGCCCGCAACGCCGTGGGTACACCCATCTACGGTATGCCTGTCCTCAATGTCGATGAGGCACCGGAGGTGATTGTATGCAATTTTGACCTCAAGCCGGGTTACGCCGGCGTGGAGAACCCGATTTACAGCCGCGAAAAGGGCGTGTATCTGGAGCTGGGTGACGCCAAGGAAACCCTGATGCGCCTGATGGCCGGGATGGCCTGAGGCTTGCGCGGGCAAGAATAATTGCGTATTTTTGAGGCCGGTTATGGTCTCAAAGAAAGGGAAAATACTGATCGTGGACGATAACGCCGGGATTCGCCAGGCGTTGAAAATCCTGTTGCCCATGCACTTCGCGGAGGTGGAGACACTGTCTTCGCCGGTGACGCTTGTGTCGGTGCTGGAGCGTTTCCGGCCGGACGTGGTGCTGCTGGACATGAATTTCAACACGTCCATCAATACCGGGAACGAAGGGCTGTACTGGGCCGGGGAGATCAAGAAGATGATGCCGGAGGTGGAAGTGGTGCTGTTCACCGCTTATGCCGATATCCAGCTGGCCGTCGAGGGCATGAAGCGCGGTGCGTTCGACTTCATCGTCAAGCCGTGGGAGAATGAAAAACTGATCGAAGTCCTCACGGCCGCCCGGGACAAGGCCCGGAAAGCGATGGGACGGGATGCCCGGTCAGGGGCGGCTTCTGTCGTTTCGGGCGAAGTCGAGAAATCTCCCATGTTCTGGGGCTCTTCCACCCCCATGGCCGCCATCCGGAAAACCGTTGACAAAATCGCCTCCACGGACGCCACCGTGCTGATTACCGGCGAGAACGGTACCGGCAAGGACGTATTGGCACGGGAAATCCACGCCCTGAGTCTCCGGAGCGATAAGCCGATGGTGGCGGTGGACGCCGGAGCCATTCCGGAAACGCTGTTCGAGAGCGAACTCTTCGGCCATGTGAAAGGCGCCTTCACCGATGCGCACGCGGATCACGCGGGCAAGTTCGAACAGGCCGACGGCGGAACGCTTTTCCTGGACGAAATCGGCAATATCCCTCTTCACCTGCAGGCCAAGCTGCTTCGCGCGATTCAGAGCCGCAGCGTCGTACGCGTAGGAGGCTCCCGCGCGATTCCGGTCAATATCCGGCTGCTCTGCGCGACCAACATGGACCTGGAGGCCCTCGTCCGCGAAGGCCGGTTCCGGGAGGACCTCTACTATCGTATCAACACCGTGCATATCGCGCTGCCGCCGCTTCGGGAGCGTCGGGAAGATATTGTCCCGCTGGCAGAGCGCTTTCTCGGACGGTTCGCTAAGAAGTATCGTCGGCCCTTGACCGAGATAGCGCCGGAGGCCGCGGAACTCCTGAAGGAACAGCGCTGGAGCGGCAACATCCGCGAGCTGCAGAACTGTATTGAGAAGGCTGTGATTCTGTCGGAGGGGACGAAGCTGACGGTGAAGGACCTGGATTTCTCCACTCCGCTTCGCTCCGGTCGAAATGACAGTGTTGCTTCCGCCATCTCCGGGTCCTCTTCTGTCATTCCGAGATCTTCTGTCATTCCGAGCGAAGTCGAGGAATCTAAAGTTCGCGAAGCGATGGAACGCACCAACGGCAACATTTCCGCCGCCGCGAAGCTCCTGGGCGTGAGCCGCCCGACCCTGTACGCTAAACTGAAGAAATACGATATCTAAAATGCCCGGTCACCGCCGGGCATGACGAAGTCAATACGATCACCTACCTTTTGTCATTTCGAGCGAAGTCGAGAAATCTATATGTCCGTTTGGCAAATCATACTGCTTGTCCTCATCGTTGCGATTCTCGCGGCGGTGCTGGCGGCCGTGAGGACGCGCCGGAAGGATATCCGGAAGGTGGCGTACATGATGGACGCCCTGGAGGACGGGGAGCTGAATTTCCGCTTCCAGGACAGCAACCGGTTCAACCGGACTCTGAACCGCATCCGGACCATCTTCGAGAAGCAGCGGCAGGCCCACGAGCAGGATTCCTGGACCAAGCTCATCCGGGTGCTCACGCATGAAATCATGAACACGGTGTCGCCGATCGCCTCCCTTTCCGACGCCATGGCCAAGTCCGTCGATGAGAACGGACACAGCGAACTGGACATCAAAGCCGGGCTGGAGACCATTTCCGATTCGTCCAGGAACCTGATCGATTTCGTGCAGACCTATCGGCAGCTTTCCGGGGTGGCGAAGCCCATCCGCAAGGCGCTGGACTTGCAGGAACTGATGGACAGTGTCATCGGCCTGAACCGGGAGTTCATCGCCTCCTGCGGCGCGGAATGCGTCTATCGGCCCGA